>Ga0214543_1000019_pt1 | contig 267908 bp, 258 predicted proteins | sample CNSS2metaG_FD_160094 | JGI IMG/M metagenome (GOLD analysis project Ga0214543, IMG submission 160094) | Root nodule microbial communities from cowpea collected in UCLA plant growth center, Los Angeles, California, USA - CNSS2 | ecosystem: Host-associated > Plants > Roots > Nodule | place: USA... | reverse complement strand
GCCAAGCTCAAACAGTGGCGCCGCATCGCCACCCGCTACGACAAGCTCGCCGCAACCTTCCTCGGCTTCGTCAAGCTCGCCAGCATCATGCTCTGGCTCAAATGATTAAATCGTCACCACGGCCTAGCCAACTCCGTGGACGCCGCTTTTTCGCACGGCGATGCCGCCGCATTTGCAGCGTGAACGCTGTCTCCCGCTAGAATTAAGTCAATAAAGCTGACAGAATTTTCTAGATGTTCTACGAACAGCAAATTGCGTGAAGGGGAATGACTGCGTGGCCGGCCAATCCAGGGACAACAGCCAGTACGTGACCGAGGGCAAGGACGAGGACCCGATCGACTTCGAGATCATCGAGCTTCTGTTCTTCGCCTATCGCGACTTCACCAGCGATCCGGATGCCATCCTCGAAAAGAGCGGGTTCGGTCGTGCGCACCACCGAGTCGTGCACTTCGTCAATCGCGAACCGGGCATGACCGTCGCAGATCTCCTCGACACGCTGAAGATTACCAAGCAGAGTCTCGCCCGTGTCCTGAAGCAACTGATCGATTCCGGCTATGTCCGGCAGGTGACCGGGCCGGAAGACAGGCGCCAGCGGATGCTCTACACCACCAAGGAAGGCCAGGCCCTGGCAAGAGCGCTTGCCGAGCCACAGTCCCGCCGCATAGCCGATGCATTGGCCAAAACAGGGCCTGGCGCCCGCAATGTCGTCAAGCGCTTTCTCACGAACATGAGGAACAGCGCTGCGGGGTAACTCCGACACCCCGCACTCCACTGCGTGTCTCCGAGCGTAGCCGTGTCGAGGACAAAGACATGCAGAAATTCAACGAGCTACGGCGACCTTGCGCCTGAAATGACGCACGGCACGTTTACGCGCCGCCTCTTTTATCCTTAAATCCGCTCGGATTTGAGGTGAGATGCGGTGGAGTACGGCCGATTCGATGTCGCCTGAAACGAGGGTAGCGATGAAGGAAAAAGCGAAAGTCTCCGATGACGCGGCGCATCTTCTGATCGTCGACGACGACCGGCGCATTCGCGATCTGCTCAACCGCTATCTGGTTGAACAGGGCTTTCGGGTTACCACGGCCGCCGACGCACCCGAGGCACGGCGCAAGCTCGTTGGCCTCGATTTCGATCTCCTGATCGTCGACGTGATGATGCCGGGCGAAAGCGGGATCGCGCTGACTCAGAGCCTGAGAGAGCTCAAGACGGTGCCGATCATCATGCTGACGGCACTCGCGGAGACGAATTCGCGCATCGAAGGGCTCGAGGCTGGCGCAGACGATTACCTGCCGAAGCCATTTGAGCCGCGCGAGCTCGTGCTCAGGATCAACAACATCCTACGCCGCAACCAACCTGCCCAGGCGCCGAAGGTCGACCAGGTCATCTTTGGGCCGTACACCTTTTCGGTCGTGCGCAAGGAGCTTCGCCGCGGTGCCGAGCACATCCGGCTGACCGACCGCGAGCAGGAGATAATGACGCTCTTTTCGCAGCGCGCTGGAGAGACCATACCTCGCCACGAACTCATCGGCGACGACGCGGAGGTCGGCGAACGGACGATCGACGTGCAGATCAACCGGTTGAGGCGCAAGATCGAGGACGATCCCTCAAATCCCGTCTGGCTGCAGACGGTCCGCGGCATCGGCTACAGATTGAGCGTGGACTAATCCCCGCCGCTGACCCTAACATAGGGTACGTGCCGGAAACCGAAGCAAGCGACTCATGGCAATTGACAGCCTCAGGCGAGAGAGATCGAGCCCCGCCGACGGCGCCCTGAAGCGCCTGACCCGATGGCTGCGCCGCCGCGTGCCTATGGGGCTTTACGCTCGCTCTCTGCTGATCGTCGTCATTCCGATGGTCCTTCTGCAATCTGTTGTCGCGTTCGTCTTCATGGAGCGACACTGGCAGCTCGTCACCCAACGCCTCTCTGCCGCGGTAACCAACGACATCGCCGCGGTGGTCGATCTGATCACGACCTTTCCGCGCGAGGGCGATATCGATCAGGTCGTCCGCATTGCTCGCGAACAGCTCGATCTCAACATCAGCGTGGAGCCTGGCGGCGAACTACCGCCGCCACGGCCGAAACCTTTCTTCGAGATCCTCGACCACATTCTCAGCGAGGAAATATCGAACCAGATCCGCCGCCCCTTCTGGATCGACACCCTCGGCAATTCGAAAATCGTCGAAATCCGCATCAAACTCGAAGACGGCCGCATTCTTCGGGTCTATGCCAGGCGCAACCAAGCCTACGCATCGAACACCCATATCTTCCTCGTGTGGATGGTCGGCGCCTCTCTGGTGCTGCTGGCCATCGCCATCCTTTTCCTTCGCGGGCAGATCAGGCCGATCCTTGCATTGGCGCACGCCGCCGAGAGCTTCGGCAAAGGGCAGAAGATCGATGATTTCGCTCCGCGCGGCGCCGAAGAGATCCGGCGCGCCGGCCTCGCCTTCATCCTGATGCGTGAACGTATCGAACGCCAGATAGAGCAGCGCACCGCGATGCTGACCGGCGTTAGCCACGACCTGCGAACGATCCTGACGCGCTTCAAGCTGCAACTGGCCCTTGCCGGCGACAACCCGGATCTCGAAAGCCTGAACCAGGACGTCGAGGACATGCAGAACATGCTGGAGGGCTATCTCGCCTTCGCCCGCGGCGAGGCGGAAGAAGACGTCGGCGAATTGAAGCTCAGTGACCTCATGGCCCGTTTTGCGGCGGAAGCCGAGCTTTTCGGCAAGTCGCTCACCACCTCGATCGTCGGAGAGGACGAGGTTCACGTCCGTCCAAACGCCTTCACCCGGCTCGTCGTCAACCTCGTTTCAAACGCCTATCGCTATGCGGGCACGGTGTGCGTCGAGGCGCGCCACGGCGCCAAATGGCTCACCATCACCGTGGACGACGACGGTCCCGGCATCCCGGAGCCGGCGCGGGAAGATGTGTTCAAGCCTTTCTTCCGTCTCGACGAAGCCCGCAACCTCGACAGCTCCGGCACCGGTCTCGGGCTCGCCATTGCTCGCGACATCGCTCGAAGCCATGGTGGCAATGTAACGCTTGGGGAGAGCCCGCTCGGTGGTCTGCGGGCAACGGTACGCGTGCCGACGTGATATCGGGATATGCCCAACCGCTGCGCGCGTCGCGCTTGGCGCAGCCCAGGCGACGTCTCCGACCGCAAACCTGTTCTTGTCACAGAATGTTTTGAGGCAACGAGCTCCGAATGCAGTTCACATCAGCTTGCTGCCGTTCGGCACCGGCCTTTCGGTCGCGGCAAGCACGATCGCGCCGGCCTCATCCGCGAAACCGAGAGTCAACACCTCGGAGCGCACCGGGCCGATCTGGCGCGGCGGGAAATTGACGACACCGAGGACCTGCCGGCCGACGAGTTCCTCGGGCTGGTAGTGCACGGTGATCTGGGCCGATGATTTCCTTACACCGATCTCCGGGCCGAAATCGATTTTCAGCTTGTAGGCCGGCTTGCGCGCCTCGGGAAAGACCTCGGCCTCGATGATCGTGCCGACGCGGATGTCGACGCGTTCGAAATCACTGTAAGAAATGGTTTCAGCCATGACGACTCGCTGGCTCTCCGGGGATCATCCGGCCAGTTCTTGGGCGCGCCTGCGAGCGGCCTCGATGGCCTGGTCGAAAAGCGGCTGCATGCCGTCGTCCGCCATGAGCACGGCGAGCGCGGCAGCCGTGGTGCCGCCGGGCGAGGTCACGTTCTGCCGCAAGCGAGCCGCATCGTCGGGGGACTGATGCAGGAGTTCACCAGCCCCCGCGACGGTTTCCCGAGCAAGCCGCATGGCGAGGTCCGCCTCCAGGCCAAGCTTGCGCCCGGCCTCCGCCATGCACTCGACGAGATAGAAGACATAGGCCGGGCCGCTACCGGATAGGGCGGTCACCGCATCGATGTCCGCTTCGCTCGAAACCCACTCGACCGGGCCGCTGACCTTCAACAGATCGTGGACGAGTTTGCGCTGTGCTTCGGTGACCCGCGCGTTGGGAAATGCGCCCGTCACTCCACGGCCGATCAGCGCGGGCGTGTTCGGCATTGCCCGCACAATCGCCGCCTCGCCGAGGTGGCTCCCGATGAAGCCGAGCGTCTTGCCGGCGGCAACGGAAACGATCACAGTTCGCGGGCAGACGAGGCCTTTCAGGGGCGGCAGCACCGCCTCCATGACCTGCGGCTTCACGGCAAGGAACAGGACATCCGCCTCGATGCCCTCGGGCACGGAGGTGGCAAGGCGCACACCGTTATCTGCGATCAGTTTGGCCATGGCGGGAGGCGGGCCCGGATCGATGACGAGAACGTCGCCACCGTTGAAACCGCTCTTCAACCAGCCCCCAAGCATCGCGCCACCCATATTGCCGGCACCGACGAGGACGATCGGGCCGGAAAGCGCTGCACTCATCTTTAAGCCTCTCCAACGGTTTCGAACAGCACCGTATCCACAGCGCGCTGCGCGTCCATGCCGGACCAGACGACGAATTGGAACGCCTGGTAATAGGATTCGCAGGCATCGAGTGCGCTCGACAGCAGGACCTCGACTTGCCGGTTCGTCGGCTCCGCACCGCCGGCAAGCAGCAAAGATTGCCGGAAGATGATGACCTCTTCTTGGCGCCAGAGGTCGAAATGACCCATCAGCACCTGGCCATTGATCTGCGAGAGCAGACGGATCACCTCGTTGACGCGGCTTTCGGGAACCTTGATGTCGAAGGCGCAAGCAAGATGCAGAGCTTCGAACTCCTCCATCCAGGAGAAGGACACATGATAGTCCGCCCATCGCCCCTCGACGGTCATGGCGATCTCGTCTTCGCCAGACCGCTCGAACGACCAGTCATTGTTGGCGGCAACGAATTCGATCATATCGACCGGATTGGATTGGCGCTCGACTTCCACTTCCAAAAGGCTCATGCATCACCCTGAAGGCACGGCACGGGCGCGCAAAGCCGCGTTCACAGGACGCAACACTGCCAACCCAATACCGAATACGGACACTATGATTGCTGGACCCGCGACCATTCTGGCTGAATTACCCTGCCCGAAGCTTGCGCCGCCCGTTTCGAATCATCATTTAAAATCAGTCTATAACGGCAGAGTCAGCCTGCCAGCCCCCGAGCCGAAAATTTGGACGCGAGGTCAGCCCTCCCGCTGCGATTTTGATTCAGCAGGGGTGCTTAACCGACTCTGCGATAAGGGTTTTTTGGCAGTGTCCACAGGTGGAAAACTTTTCAGGATTTGTTAACCCTGACGATTGTGGGCCGGCAGTCAGGCAATACTCCCAGCCAATACCGGCCCCGCGACGGAGCTGGTCTCGAGCCCGATAGCACGAATTCGGGCGCAGCCGCGCCCTTACGTGTCGATCTCAGTTCTACGGGGATGAGCGATTCTACTGCTGTCTCCCTGACCTCGATTACGGACGAAGAGATGCAGCAAAGAGCTACACCGCGTCCGATAGCACGTGCTGAAGACGCCGGCGACCTCTCGCTCGACGAGGCAGCCGCTACTTGCCCGTCGTCACTCCGCCGGGCAGCGGACCGGCCGCGGCAAGGCGTGCTTCCAATGCCTCGAGGCGGGCTCGCAGCGCGTCATTCTCGTCGCGTGCCCTTACGGCCATCTCCCGCACGGCTTCGAACTCTTCGCGTTTGACTACGTCGAGCGAGTTCAACCAGCCTTCGGCCTGCGCACGAAATGCCGCCTCAAACTCGCGGCGGACACCCTGGGCCGCGCCTGCGGCATCCGTCATCAGCTTGGCGAAATCATCGAGAATGCGGTTGGTGCCTGTGCTCATCGTTCTGATCTCCCTTTCGGCTCCGCTCGAAGCCGTGTGAATTTGAGGTAGGATCGCCGGAGAGAGGATGCAAGGAAAAAAGCGCCAACGGCTCGATGGCAGCTGTGGTGACTTGACCCCATCGAATTCGAGCGCCATGTTCCGCGAAAACGATCGGTCCGCCACGAGAAAAGACCTTGGAAACTCTAGCGACTCGCCTCGCAATCCTACCGTTCCCCGAAATCGACCCCGTAATCTTCACCATCGGGCCTCTCGCCGTGCGTTGGTACGGCCTCGCCTATGTCGCCGGCATCCTGCTCGGTTGGTTCTATGCCAGGCGCATCCTTCAGAACCCTGCGCTCTGGCGCAACGGCACCCCTGCTCTCAGCCCGACGCAACTCGACGATTTCCTACTCTGGGCGGCCGGCGGCATCGTGCTTGGCGGGCGCATTGGTTATATCCTCTTCTACGACTTCGAGGCGGTCCTTTTGGATCCCATCCGGGCTGTAGAAATCTGGAACGGCGGCATGTCCTTCCATGGTGGACTGCTCGGCACCACGCTCGCGACCGTCATTTTCGCCCGCCGACATGCGATTGCCGTGTGGAGCCTGCTCGACATCGTGGCCGCCGTAGTCCCGATCGGCCTTTTCTTCGGCCGAATCGCCAATTTCATCAATGGCGAACTGTGGGGTCGCCTGTCCTCGATGCCATGGGCGATCGTCTTCCCGACGGGAGGACCCTTCGCGCGCCACCCGAGCCAGCTCTACGAGGCCGCCCTCGAGGGCATCCTGCTTCTGGCGGTGCTCGCCTATCTGGTCTATCGCCGGAAAGCACTCAAGAGCCCGGGCCTCGTTACCGGCATCTTCGTCTGCGGCTATGCGGCGAGCCGCATCTTCGTCGAGTTCTTCCGCGAACCGGACCCGCAGATCGGTTATCTTTTCGGTGGCTGGCTAACCATGGGCATGCTCCTTTCGGTGCCGATGGCGATCGCTGGACTATGGGCAATTGTCCGGGCACGCCGGGCCGCGGTCGCCGCCGCATAATTGGACGAATGCATGACGAATTCTCTCGCGGAAAAGATCAAGGCCCTGATCAGGGCCAACGGGCCGATCAGTGTCACGGACTACTTCTCCCTCTGTCTCGCCGATCCCGAGCACGGCTACTACCGTGTCCGCGAGCCCTTCGGGGCTGCCGGAGACTTCACCACCGCGCCGGAGGTGAGTCAGCTCTTCGGGGAAATGATCGGCGTCTTCCTCGTTCACGCCTGGCAACAGCACGGTTCCCCCAAGGGCGCCCTCATTGCCGAGATCGGGCCGGGCCGCGGCACCATGATGTCGGACATGCTGCGAGTGGTCCATCGCCTCGCGCCCGAACTCTATGAGGGATCGAGCGTTCATCTCGTCGAAACCAGCGAGCGACTGCGCGATGTCCAGGCGGCGACCCTCTCCGCTCATCCCGGCAAGATCCATTGGCATGAAAGTTTCGACAGCCTGCCCGCCGGGCTCCTGCTCATCGCCGCTAACGAGCTCTTCGACGCCATCCCGATCCGCCAGTTCGTCCGGACCGCCCTCGGCTTTCGCGAGCGCGTGGTCGGGCTGGATGCCGAGGACGAACTAACCTTTGCCGCAGGAACTGCCGGCATCGACCCCGCGCTATTGCCGACGCCGGCGCAAGCGGTGGCCGAGGGCACGATTTTCGAGATCGCTCCGGCCCGCGACGCGGTGATGGCCGCATTCTGCGAACGTCTTCGCACCGGCGGCGGCACGGCAATCATCATCGACTACGGGCATCTGGCGACCGGTTACGGCGATACCCTTCAAGCCGTCCGCAAGCATCGTTACGATCCGCCGCTTGCCCATCCCGGCGAGGCGGACCTCACCAGCCACGTCGATTTCGAGCAACTGGCGAAACGTGCCAGGGGGGAAGGCATACAGGTGAACGGGCTTGCGCACCAGGGCGATTTCCTCGTCGGCCTCGGTATTCTCGAGCGCGCCGCCGCTCTCGGACGCGGCAAGGACGCGACGACCCAGGAAAGCATTCGCGACGATGTCGAGCGCCTTGCCGGCACCGGTGCCGGCAAGATGGGCGAACTGTTCAAGGTGCTGGTCGTCAGCAGCCCCGAAGTGGCGTTGGCGCCGTTCCAGCGGAAGGCAATGTAGCGGCAGCGGGACGCGCGCCGGCCGCATTTCGCTTTCGGCCAGCGATTGACAGTGTCGGCATGCCGCGCCAACATCCCCCACGTCAGCCGCATTTCATCGGGCCGAAGCGCGCCCTAAAATCCAAAGTAGCTTAGTGATAATACAAGGGCGAGAACACCGAATGCAGGACGATGCCTCGCTTTGCCCCGTGCAGAGCCCACTCCTAGGCGCCAGGGCGGGCCGCGCGATCACGCATGGCTATTTCACCCGCAAGGGGGGCGTTTCGGAAGGCATCTACCGCGGCCTCAATGTCGGCATCGGTTCCCATGACGACCGGGCGCGTGTCGGCGAAAATCGCGCCCGCGTCGCGCGCTGGTTCGACGCCGAGCCGCACCGGCTCGCCACCGTCCACCAGATCCATTCCCCGGACGCCTTGATCGTCGACGGCAGCTACGACGGTTCGCGCCCGGAGGCCGACGCGCTGGTGACGGCGACGCCCGGCATCGTTCTTGGCGTCCTAACGGCCGATTGCGGTCCCGTGCTTTTTGCCGACCCGGAGGCCCGTGTCATCGGCGCGGCCCATGCGGGCTGGAAGGGAACGCTGACAGGCATACTGGAAAGCACCATCGAGGCAATGGTTTCGCTCGGCGCGCGCCGTGAGCGCATCATCGCCTGCCTCGGCCCATCGATCAGCCGCCGGCATTACGAGGTCGGACCCGAATTCGTTGAGCGCTTCGTCGCGGCCGATGCCGACTATAGATCGTTCTTCAGCCCGTCCAGCCGCAACGGCCACGCCATGTTCGACCTGCCCGCGCTGACGGTCCGGAAGCTTACGGAGGCCGGCGTGACGGCGGAGAACCTCGACATCTGCACCTATGCCGACGAGGATCGCTTCTTTTCCTACCGCCGCACGACTCACCGGCGCGAACCGGACTACGGCCGGCAGATATCCGCGATTTGTCTACGGGAGGATTGAGATGGCGCTTCATTTCGCCGAAGAGGAATATGCAAGCCGTCTGGCGCGGCTGACGGCCCGGATGCAGGAAGAGAGGCTCGACGCAATTCTCCTCTTCGCTCAGGAGAGCATGTATTGGCTGACCGGCTACGACACTTTCGGCTATTGCTTCTTCCAGACCCTCGTCGTCAAGAAGGATGGCTCGATGGTGCTGCTGACGCGCTCGGCCGATCTGCGCCAGGCGCGCCACACCTCGAACATCGACCGAATTGAGATCTGGGTGGACCGGGTCAACGCCGATCCCGCTATGGACCTCAAAAACCTCCTGAGCGAACTCGACCTGCTCGGCAGCCGTATTGGCGTCGAATACGATACCCACGGCATGACCGGAAAGGCGGCGCGCCTTATCGACAATCAGCTCTCCACTTTCGGTGAGCTCGTCGACGCCTCCATGCTGGTGAGCGGGCTGCGTCTCATCAAGAGCCCGGCGGAAATCGCCCATGTCGAAAAAGCCGCAAGCCTCGCCGACGACGCGCTTGAGGCGGCACTGCCGCTGATCCGCCCAGGCGGCAGCGAGGCAGATATCCTCGCGGCCATGCAGGGGGCGGTCTTTGCCGGCGGCGGCGATTATCCGGCCAACGAATTCATCATCGGCTCCGGTGCCGATGCCTTGCTCTGCCGCTATAAGGCGGGCCGGCGGACACTCGATGCCAATGATCAGCTCACACTCGAATGGGCGGGCGTCAGCGCCCACTACCACGCGGCGATGATGCGCACGGTGGTGATCGGCGAACCGAGCAACCGGCACCGCGAGCTCTACAGCGCCTGCCGCGAGACGATCCAGGCGATCGAAATGGTGCTGAGGCCCGGCAACACCTTCGGTACCGTATTCGACGTGCACGCCAAGATCATGGACGAACGCGGCCTCGCCCGTCATCGGCTGAACGCCTGCGGCTATTCGGTGGGCGCCCGCTTTTCGCCCTCATGGATGGAGCATCAGATGTTCCATGTCGGCAATCCGCAGGAGATCGAGCCCGACATGTCGCTTTTCGTGCACATGATCATAATGGACTCCGACAGCGGAACCGCCATGACGCTCGGGCAGACCTACCTGACGACCACGGATGCGCCGCTGGCGCTGTCGCGCTACGGGCTGGACTTCATAACTGCGTAAGGAAATCGTCCTATCGTTTTGGCGAGAATAGAAGAAAGCGCGGCATGTCGGCTTTCCGACAACGCCCATTCGAGCCGAGACGGTGGGAACAATGCGACAGCGGATCATGCCGATCGCCAGCCTTGGCCTTGCCGCAGCCCTGGCCGGCTGCAACACGACGGACGCGCTGATACCGCGGGTGGACGTCGGGGAAGGCAGCTTTCGATCGCCGCCCGTCACGCAATCCGACCTCGATGCCATGTCGGCGCAGACCGCCGTGATGCCGGTGGAAAGCGTACCGCCGAACAGTGCCGCCGCTTTCTCGGCACAGCCGCATGTTGCGAGTCCGCCGACGCAGTACGCGACCGACTACGCTGACTACACGGATCCGGCCGGCACGCTGGATGACCAGGCAAGTCGCCTTGCCCAGGGCGGGGCACCCGTCCAGACCCTGCAGCCGCATGCGCCGCAAGCGCAAAGCGATCCTCCGCCGCAGGAGACTGCCGCCCGCCAGGAGCCGCTGGAGCCAGAGCCAGCCGCGACGGCAGCCCCGGAACCGAAGCATGCCGCCCTGCCGCCTCAAGCCACGAGCGCCGGCTCCGGGGGCATCCGTTTTCTGCCGATCATCGGCGCACCGGTCGAGGCCGTGACACCCCTCTCCAAACAACTGGCCGCTTCGGCTCGGGCCGAGGGATTACCGATCAGGAGCTCCAGCGACACCACGAGCGACCATATCCTCAAGGGCTATTTCTCAGCCCTCAACGACGGCGGCAAGACGACCGTCGTCTATGTCTGGGACATCCTCGACGGCGACGGCAACCGCCTGCACCGCATCCAGGGGCAGGATACGGTCGCAAAGACCGCTGCCGATGCTTGGGGTGCCGTTCCGCCCGAGACGATGCGGGCAATCGCCGAAAAGACGATCGCCGCCTATCTGGAATGGCGCCGCTCACGAGCCGGATGAGCCTACAGCGCCGCGCCCCCTGATGGGACGCGCAAAGGCCGCTGCCGCAACTTCCAATCGCTGCATGCCGTTGTCCGTAGATCAGGGCGCGATCCAAGGAGACATGCGGCGGCGCCGCAGCGCGCAAAGATTTTGGAATAATGGGCTTTGCGGCGCAGCAATCCACTTGCATTCACCTTCAGGGACGCTAAAAAGCGGCCGATCAGCTCTGACAGCGGCCATCCGCAGCGATTGCCGGCGATCGGAATGGCTCACGGACAATGCGCGGAAATCCCGTCCCGGATTGGGCCCGGACGGCAGCCGCGCCAGCTCAAGGCGGACCGTCAATGAAGGTTTTCGCAGGCAACTCGAACCGGCTGCTGGCCGAAGCGATCTGCAACTATCTCAATCTGCCGCTCGGCAAAGCAACGGTGAGGCGCTTCGCCGACCAGGAAATCTTCGTCGAGATTGGCGAGAACGTCCGCGGCGAGGATGTATTCATCGTCCAGTCCACCTCATTCCCGACCAACGATCATCTGATGGAACTGCTCATCATGATCGATGCGGTGCGCCGCTCCTCCGCCCGCCGCATCACCGCCGTGCTTCCGTATTTCGGTTATGCCCGCCAGGATCGCAAACCCGGACCGCGCACTCCGATCTCCGCCAAGCTGGTCGCCAATCTCATCACCGAAGCCGGTGCCGACCGCGTTCTGACCCTCGACCTTCATGCAGGCCAGATTCAAGGCTTCTTCGATATTCCCACCGACAATCTCTATGCGGTTCCGATCCTTGCGCGCGATGTCAAGGAACACTACGACTTGCAGAACGTCATGGTCGTCTCGCCCGACGTGGGCGGCGTCGTTCGCGCCCGCGCGCTTGCGAAACGCCTCGACAGTCTTTTGGCAATCGTCGACAAGCGCCGTGATCGCCCCGGCGAGTCCGAAGTCATGAATGTCATCGGCGACGTCAGCGGCAAGGACTGCATCCTTATCGACGACATCGTCGATTCCGGCGGCACGCTCTGCAATGCCGCCGAGGCGCTATTGAAAAACGGTGCGACCAGCGTCACCGCCTATATCACACACGGCGTTCTCTCCGGCGGCGCGGTGGCCCGCGTCACCTCCTCGATGCTGAAGGAACTGGTGATCACCGATTCCATCCAGCCGACGACAGCGGTTCAGTCGGCCCACAACATTCGCGTCATCTCGACCGCCGCCCTCATCGGCGAAGCGATCAGCCGCACCAGCCAGGAAGAATCCGTTTCGAGCCTGTTCGACTGAGACCTGCCCGGGAAGCACCGGGACAGCACGTGAAGCGTAGTCAGTTCAAATAGAAATCGGATGTCTCGACACATGCCGCAGATGCAGGGGCGCGAGCACCTCGTGCTGTGCCGTCTCTCGAAGTCGCCTGCGTCCGGGTAACCAGGCGATAGGCGGTAACGCGCAAAGGCCGCTGCAGCATTTCTAGAAGGTGGACATGCATCACCCTTCCGTGGGTCATGTTCAACCTCATTGCCGCGACACACCTCGAGAAAAATTGCGTGAGCGGCTTGAACCTCCAGTCACTAGAGGGATTAGCTTGAAGGTATCGTCGATTTTGGGTCGCGACTCGACCCTGCGACGAACCAGTGCAGGCAAGGAGCCACATGCAAAACCATCACGATCATAGCGGCCACCATCATCACGACGAAGGTTCCCACGGAGACCACTGCCATTCGCACGGCGGCCTCGGCCACGTTCATGTGCCAGCGAGTTTCGGAAGGGCGTTTCTGGTCGGCATCGGGCTCAACACCGCTTTTGTCGCGATCGAAGCGCTGTACGGTATCTATGCCAATTCCATGGCGCTGCTGGCGGACGCAGGGCACAACCTGTCGGACGTTCTCGGACTGATCGTCGCATGGGTGGCCGTGGCCCTGACAAAGCGGCTGCCGACGCCGAAATTCACCTATGGCCTCGGAGCGTCATCCATTCTGGCAGCCTTGGCCAACGCCATGCTGTTGTTGGTGGCGGTCGGCGCGATCGCGTGGGAGGCAATACAACGCCTGTGGGAGCCGGCGCCTGTCGGCGGCATGACAGTGATGATCGTGGCGGGGGTCGGACTCCTGATAAATGGGCTAACTGCTTACCTCTTCGCATCCGGCCGCAAGGGCGATCTCAACATCCGCGGCGCCTACTTGCACATGATGGCTGACGCCGCCGTGTCGGCGGGGGTCGTCATCGCCGGGCTCTTGATCATGCAAACGGGTTGGTCCTGGATTGATCCCGCCGTGAGCCTCGTCATTGTTGCCGTCATCCTCTGGGGAACGTGGGGGCTTTTGAGGGGAAGTGTCACCTTGTCCTTGAACTCCGTTCCGGAAAACGTCGATGCGGACGGAGTTCGCGCATTCCTTAATAAACTGGAGGGAGTGACGGAGGTTCATGACCTGCACATCTGGCCGATCAGCACGGTCGAAACGGCTCTAACCGCCCATCTCGTGATGCCCGGCGGTTACCCGGGCGACAAGTTTCTGTTCGACGTCCAGATGGTTTTGCGGCAGCGATACGAGATCGGGCACGCGACCTTTCAAGTGGAAGCCGGCAAACATGCCTGCCCACTGGCCCCTCACGATGTTGTGTAGCTCCCGGGACTGGCCACTTGCGCCTGACCGGTTCGTCCAGCCAGTACTGGCAACGGCCGGCAAACGGCCCAGTTCCAAGAGACGGGCAAAGCCCCGGGGCCCCCGATTTACACCGGGGCCTCAGGGCTTGCCAGGTAGTAGCAAATCGGGTTCAGGCAATCTGACGGGGCTCGTATCCTGCCGCGCGGATAGTCTGCACGGCCACCGCCGCGTCCCCATCCACGGTGACTTCTCTGGCCGCCAGATCAATAGAGATCGCTGTCCCAGGCATTGTCTTCTCGAAGGCCTTACGGATGGTTCCTGCGCAGTGGTCGCAGGTCATCTCCTCCACCTTGAACCGAGTGCCGGAAGCGGCCGTTTCGCAAGTTTGGGCGGCGTTATCCTGATGCTGATGTTCTCCGCACATAGGCATATTCTCCTTCTGGTTAGCAGTATCAGCATCCTGCAGTTTCCAACGGTCGGAAGGTCAAGCCCCATTCTTCGGTTTTTTCTGCGGTACGTTTTTTTGCTTTTTCTGGCTTGACTTTCCCATCGTTGGAAGCCGTAGAAGCAAATGCAGTCGCAAATTTTCGGAGGAGCCGCCATGAGCCTGGCGACTGCGAACAAGAGTCTTCCATTACCGGTTCACGTCGATGTCGTGGGTATGAGCTGTGCTTCCTGCGTCAGCCGGGTGGAGCGCGCCATTAGCGCCGTGCCCGGCGTAAAGTCCGCCTCGGTCAACCTGGCGACGGAGCGCGCGGAGATCAGTTTTGCCGAGCCAGTCGAGCTGGGGCAGGTCCTCAGCGCAATCCGCGGCGCCGGCTATGACGCCCGAACCGAAAGCGTCGAACTTGCGGTCGAGGGGGCAACCTGCGCCTCCTGCGTGACGCGCATCGAGACGGCTCTGAAGCGAGTGCCGGGTGTGCTTGATGCGACAATGAACCTGGCAACCGAAAGGGCTTTCGTCCAAGTCGCTACCGGCGCGGTCCGTATTCAGGACCTGCTGGTGGCGATTGAGCAGGCGGGGTATACCGCGCGGCCGGTGGCCATCGAGAACCCGGAGGACCTCCAGGCCGAAGCCCGCGACCGGGAGGCGCACAGCCTTTCCCGCGCGCTGGCTCTCGCGGCCGTGCTGACGCTTCCCATCTTCGTTATTGAAATGGGCTCGCATTTCGTACCTGCGATCCACGATTTCATCATGGTCCGTGTCGGCATGCAGGAGAGCTGGTACCTGCAATTCGTGCTGGCGACGACCGTGCTCTTCGGACCGGGCTTCCGTTTCTTCCGCAAGGGAGTGCCTGCTCTCCTGCGCGGGGGGCCGGACATGAACAGCCTCGTGGCCCTCGGTACGGCTGCTGCGTGGAGTTACTCCGCAGTCGCGACCTTCGCACCAGCAGTCCTGCCGCACGGCACTGCCAATGTCTATTATGAGGCGGCGGCGGTCATTGTGACACTCATTCTACTCGGCCGTTATCTGGAAAACCGCGCAAAAGGCCGCACTTCGGAAGCGATCAAACGCCTCGTTGGCCTTCAGGCCAAGACGGCGAGGGTCGTGCGCGACGGCGCGACGGTGGAGATCCCGCTCGACCAGGTGCAGGTCGGCGACTCCATCGTTGTGCGGCCCGGAGACAAGGTGCCGGTTGATGGCGAGGTCGTGGAGGGCTCGTCCTATGTCGACGAGTCCATGATCACCGGAGAGCCCGTGCCGGTTGCAAAGAGCTTGGGCGCGGGAGTGGTGGGCGGTACGATCAACAAGACGGGCGCCTTCACCTTCCGCGCCACAAAGGTCGGCGCCGACACCGTGCTCGCCCAGATCATCCGCATGGTGGAGCAGGCCCAGGGGGCGAAGCTGCCGATCCAGGCGCTGGTGGACAAGGTCACGGCCTGGTTCGTTCCGGCAGTGATGCTCGCGGCCGCCGCCACGTTTCTCATCTGGCTTTTCCTTGGTCCGACGCCGGCACTCAGCTTCGCACTCGTGAACGCGGTGGCCGTGCTCATCATCGCCTGCCCATGTGCCATGGGTCTCGCCACACCGACCTCCATTATGGTCGGCATGGGCCGCGCGGCCGAGATGGGTCTGTTGTTCCGCAAGGGCGAAGCGCTGCAGACGCTCAAGGGCGCTGATGTGATCGCGATGGACAAGACGGGCACGCTTACAAAGGGCCGGCCCGAACTCACCGACCTCCTTCCCGCCGAGGGCTTCGACCGACATGAGGTGCTCGGACTGGTTGCCGCGGTCGAGACGCTCTCGGAGCACCCGATCGGGGAAGCCATTGTCGCAGCAGCCAAGCGCGACGGACTCGTTCTTGCGCCAGTCGAAGATTTTGGTGCCACTCCCGGATTCGGCGCCGAGGCACGGGTGGCAGGCCGCAAGGTTCACGTCGGCGCGGACCGGCTGATGACGCAGCTCGGACTCGATGTGTCGGCTTTCGCAAGCGAGGTGGATCGGCTGGGTAACGAGGGCAAGAGCCCGCTGTTCGCGGCCATCGATGGGAAGATAGCCGCTGTGATCGCCGTGTCGGACCCGATCAAGCAGACGACCATCGAGGCGGTCAACGCGCTGCACGAGCTTGGGGTGAAGGTCGCGATGATCACCGGCGATAACCGAAGGACGGCCGAGGCGATCGCTCGCCGGCTGAAGATCGACGAGGTCGTTGCCGAGGTGCTGCCTGACGGAAAGGTCCAGGCGCTGGAGAATTTGCGCGCCGGTGACCGCAAGGTCGCTTTTGTAGGCGACGGCATCAACGATGCTCCGGCTTTGGCGGCCGCCGATGTCGGCATCGCCATCGGCACCGGCACCGACGTGGCCATCGAGAGCGCCAATGTTGTGCTGATGTCCGGCGATCTGCGTGGTGTGCCCAATGCCATCGCTCTTTCAAAGGCGACGATCCGCAACATCAAAGAGAACCTGTTCTGGGCCTTTGCCTATAACACCGTGCTGATCCCGGTTGCGGCCGGCGCGTTGTTTCCCGCCTACGGCCTGATGCTCTCACCCATGATCGCCGCCGGCGCCATGGCGCTGTCCAGCGTCTTCGTTCTGGGGAATGCACTGCGGCTCAAGCGCTTTCGGGCTCCCATGAGATTCGATGCGGTGCATGCTGACGTGAGTGGCCGCTTGGCGGCAGCGGAATAGCCACGGCGAAGTAGGAGGTGCTGGTGGAAAAGTCAGTCCATATCCGACAGGTCGACCGCGAGATTGCGGTAGCGGACGAGCGCACCATCCTGCAGGCAGCCCTGGACCAGGGCATTGCATACCCCCATGGTTGCCGCTCGGGCCGCTGCGGCTCCTGCAAGTCGCGATTGATTGAAGGAGAGGTCGACCTGCTCCCCCATACGCCCTTCGCCCTGACACCCGAAGAGCGCGAAATGGGGCTGATCCTGGCCTGCCGGGCACAGCCGAAGACAGATGCGACGGTCGCTTGGCTGGGCAGGGAGGAGGACCGGGCGGATCATCCGGTGCAGGTCCTCAAAGCGAAGGTCATATCGCTGGATGACGCCACGCATGATATAAAGCGGGTGAGACTTTTGCCTGAAGGCGGCGTGTCGCTCGCCTTCAGCGCTGGGCAATATGCGCAGCTTTCCTTTCCGGGCGCACCGATGCGCGACTACTCCATGGCAAACCAGCCGGGCGAAAGAGAACTTGAGTTCCACATACGTCGCATCCCCCATGGCGCGGCGAGCGAGCGGGTCGCCAGCACAGTGGCCGTAGGAGACGAGGTGACGGTTCGCGGCCCCTACGGAAGCGCGTTCCTGCGCCACCGTCACACTGGGCCGATACTGGCCATTGCCGGCGGGTCCGGCATGGCGCCGATCAAATCCATCGTGGAGACGGCGCTGGACCATGGGTTTCGGCAGCCTATCCACTTGTACTTCGGCGTGCGGCAGGAGCTGGACCTCTACCTCGTGGAGCATTTCCGGACCTTGTGCGAGAACCATCCGAACCTGGCCTTTATCCCGGTGCTTTCGCAGGTCGAGCATTCGGTTCGTTTCCGCACGGGCACCGTGACCCGGGCCCTTGCGGAGGATCTGCAGGACCTCGACGGCTGGCAAACCTACATGGCAGGCCCGCCGGCAATGACCGACAGCGTGACGCCGGTCCTTCTCGAGCGCGGACTTCAGCGGGACGAGCTTCATGTTGATGTGTTCTTCACCCCTGAGGCGGCGCGGGCGGAACACGAGTTGGAGGATGTGAAATGAACATTGGCGATGTATCCAAAGAGTCTGGTGTCTCCACCAAGATGATCCGTTACTACGAGCAGATCGGGCTTATTCCGGCAGCGCATAGAACCGAAGCGGGTTACCGCATCTATCGCGACAATGATGTGCACAGGCTGCGATTCATTCGGCGGGCGCGGGATCTCGGCTTCTCCATGGATCAACTCACGCAGCTGATGGCGCTGTGGTCAGATCGCCACCGTGCCAGTGCCGACGTCAAGCGCATCGCGCGCGAGCACATCGCGGAACTGGAGCGGAAGATCCGCGAGTTGCAGGCAATGACCGACGCGCTCAAGCACCTGGCCGAGCATTGTCATGGCGATCAACATCCAGAGTGCCCGATCCTCGAGGATTTGGCGGGCGCGATCGAGGTTGAGGCCAGGCACGCGGACCTGACGCGCTTTGGCGCGGGCGGCGCCGATCCCGTGCGCCGGAAGAAGGAAATCCAGTGAGGGGCCTTTTCTGGAGAGATCAGAAATGAAAATGCCACAGCTTTCACGTCGTCGCTTCCTCACGTCTTTCGCAGCCGCTGGCATCGCAGCTGCCAGTCCGTCATGGCTGATGCCGGCAAGACCCGCCTTCGCCGGGCCGGCAACGCTGCTCAAGGCAGGGCGAAGGACCATCGAGGTGAAGCGCCGCGCGGCCACGGTCTACGGCCTGACGCAAGCTGATGGCACGCACGGGCTGGTCGCGGAGGCCGGCAATTCGTTCCGAGTGCGGCTGGAAAACGGGCTCGACGAGGAGACGCTGATCCATTGGCACGGCCTGACCCCTCCGTGGAAGCAAGACGGCGTTCCGGAAACCTCCCAGGCGCTGCTTTCCCCGGGCGCCGCGCACGACTATGACTTCCCCCTGGCCCGGGCCGGCACCAACTGGATGCACTCCCATCACGGACTGCAGGAACAGGGCCTTTTGGCCGCGCCGCTCATCGTCCGCGACCCTGGCGAGGCCCGGGAGGACGTGCAGGAAGTGGTCGTTCTCTTCCACGATTTCACGTTCCGCGATGCGACCGAGGTGCTGGCCGGCTTGCAGGGTGGCGGGCAGGCTGCCCAAGCACAGGCCGCGCCCATGGACCATGCCGCAATGGGCCACGCCGCGATGGGTCATGGTACTCCGACGCCCGCAGCAGGCGGGCATTCCGGCGGAAGCGGCGTAGCTTCGCCCGCAGGTCCCCACCTGAACGATGTCGAATACGACGCCTTCCTCGCTAATGACCGCACGCTTGACGATCCCGAGGTCTTCCGGGTGGAGCGCGGAGGGCGGGTGCGCCTGCGGCTGATCAACGGGGCTGCAGCGACAAACTTCTGGATCGACCTTGGCGGGCTCGAGGGCCGCCTGATCGCGGTCGACGGAATGGCGGTCGAGCCGGTCAGCGGCCGACGCTTTGAATTCGCGATCGCGCAACGCCTCGATATCGTGCTCGACCTGCCAAAGAATGAAGGCGCATGGCCGATCTTTGCCATCCGCGAGGGAGATCGTGTGCGCACCGGTTTCATACTGGCCACCTCGGCCGGCGCCGTGGAACGCACCGGCGGAGAGGCAGACGAAGCCGCCGCCGCCGTAGGGCTCGCGCTCGAAGGAAAGCTGCGCGCTGTGCAGCCACTGGCGGGACGTCCGGCCGACCGCGAGCACACGGTCACCATCACCGAGGCGCCCGGCTATGTCTGGATGCTGAACGGCAAGAGGAGCGGCGAAGCTGCACCGCTCTCGGTGTCCGAGGGAGAGCGCGTCGAGATCACCTTCCGCGATCAGACCACGATGGCGCACCCCATGCATCTGCACGGCCATCACTTTCAGGTGGTTGCCATCAACGGCAAGCGGTTTCCGGGCGCGGTGCGCGACACCGTGCTCGTGCCGTCGCAGGGCAGCGTGACTGTCGCTTTCGATGCAGTGAACCCAGGCAAGTGGCCGCTTCACTGCCACCACCTCTACCATATGATTGGAGGGATGATGACCGCAGTTGAGTATGAATCGTAGATATCAATAATAGAATATTCGTTGCAAAATGGAGGTGCCATGAAAATCCCGGCTACATCAGTAGTTTGTTACGGGTATTATTTATATTACATTGCTATTCCGGATTTTTAATTGATAAATAGCACGAAATTCTGCTTGATAACTTGAATTTAGCACATTGTTCTTTATCGGTTATATTAGACTTTAGTAATCGAAATGGCGGCCGATTGAAGGAGTGTGAGCGGAGGTCCAGCGTGGCCTTTGCTAAAACGAACTGCAGCCAGCCAGTGAGCGCAATAAGCCAGAGGGGGCAGGCGCTCGCCAGAAACGGGAGCAGTGATAGAGCTCCCCCAGAAGCTGATCTGCGGCGGAATTGAAGCTCCTTCTTCGTGACACAGTGGCGGCAGGGCAACTCGCAGCCGTTGCGTGAAAATGGGAGGACGACATGTTGGCAAGACTGCTTCAACGTCTCTTGATTTTAGGCCTGATGCTCCTCGGCGTCTCGCTCATAGCTTTCCTTGTGCCGTTTGTAAGCGGTGGCGATCCAGTGCGGACGATCCTGATGTCACGGGTCCGCGACCTTGCTGTCGACCCTGCAGCCGTGGAGGCAATGCGCGTGCATTTGGGACTCGATCGGCCGCTGCCGGTGCAATATGGCACCTGGCTTTGGCAGGCGCTCCAGGGCGATCTGGGTTATTCATTCACGAGCGGCAGGCCTGTTGCCTCGGAGATCGGGCGGGCGCTCGGTGTGTCTGTAACGTTGGCGCTGACGGCGCTCGGCATTGCCGCGGCCGTGGCCATACCGCTGGGCACCTTGGCGGCAACGCGGCCCGGCGGGACGGTCGACAGCGCCACGACGCTGATGATTCAGACCTTCGTGGCGACGCCGGAATACTGGCTGGCGCCGATGGGCATTCTCGTTTTCGCGCTTTACCTCGGATGGCTGCCGTCGGCCGGCTGGACAAGCTGGAGCTCGCTCGTGCTCCCAGCCATGGTGTTGTCGCTGCGCCCGATGGCCTATTTCACACAGGTGACGCGGGCCACCATGATGGATGTTCTGCAAGCCCCCTACATCACGGCAGCGCGCAGCCGCGGCCTCAGCATGCGGCAGACGGTCATGCGCCACGGGTTGCGCAACGGCTCGTTGCCGGTCGTCACCTTCTTTGCATTGTGGCTGGCCGGACTCCTCGGCGGCTCGGTCGTGATCGAGGTCATCTTCGCCATCCCCGGCATGGGGCGGCTGCTCTATGAGGCTGTCGTCAATCGCGACGTGCCGATGCTGCAAGGTGGTTTCGTTTCCATCGTGGCGCTGTCGATCCTCATCAACACAATCGCCGACATGCTCTATGTCGCGCTCAACCCGGCAGTGAGGTCAGGCCATGCGCATTGACAACGCTTCACAAGCAGCCGCCGCCGGCTCGCTCCTGCATGTGCCCCCTGGACGCACGGCCGCGCGGCGCCTTTGGCGGTTCCTCCGCGGACGCCACTGGACTTTCCGGACAGGGATAGTGATCCTGGTGGCGCTCGTGGTGACGCTGATCCTGGCGCCGTGGATCGTTCCTCATGATCCCGCCGTGCAGAACCTGATTGCACGGCTATCGCCGCCGAGCGCGGAGCACTGGCTGGGCACGGACCATCTCGGGCGCGACCTCCTCAGCCGCCTTCTTGTTGGCGGTCGCTTCACCGTCACCATAGCCATGATCACGGTCATACTGTCCTTTGCCATCGGCACGCTGATCGGCGTCGTCGCCGGACGCGTCGTAGGCGGTCTGTTCGATGAGATCACGATGCGTGTCGTCGACGTCCTAATCTCGATCCCGGACGTCGTGGTGGCAATCTTCCTCGTTGCCATTTTCGGCCCCGGCTATCTGACGCTTATCGCCTCGCTCACCGTCATAGGCTGGACGCCGTTTGCGCGGCTCGCCCGCGGGCTGACGCTGGCTATCAACTCTCAGGGTTACATCCAGGCGGCGGAGGTGCTGGGCTGCAGCCGGTCCTTCATCGTCCTCTGCCACGTCATTCCGAACATCATCCGGCCGATCGCGGCGGTGAGCTTCCTGCGCTTCGGTCACAAGCTGATCACGGTCGGGGCGCTCTCCTTCCTTGGGCTCGGCGTACAGCCGCCCGCAGCCGACTGGGCGCTGATGCTGGCCGATGCACAGCCCTATGTCGAGCGGCTGCCAATTCTGATGATTGCGCCGGGCCTGGCGATCTTCGTGGCTGCGCTCAGCGTCACCTGGATCGGGCACGGGCTGGGGATCGAATCCAGAGATGGAGGCTCAGGCGATGAATAAGAGAGACGAACCGTTGCTTGTCATCGAGGACCTCAAGGTCGCCTTTCCGGGCCAATCGGCGCCGGTGATCGACGGTCTCAGCCTGACGCTCGACCGTGGCGAGGTTCTAGCGCTGGTCGGCGAATCGGGCTCAGGCAAGAGCATGACGGCGCTGTCGCTCATGCGGCTGCTGCCGTCCGGCGGTGCCATTACCGGCGGGCGGATCCGCTTCGACGGCGAGGACGTCCTGTCGCTGCCGGACCGGCAGATGAACCGGCTGCGCGGCGGGCGCATGGCGATGCTGTTCCAGCAGCCACAGGCGATGCTCGATCCGACCTCGCGGGTCAGCGCCCAGATCGCCGAACCGTTGCGGCTGCATCGCGGCCTCGGGCGGCGGGCGGCCATGGGTCGGGTGCTCGACCTGCTGCGCGATGTCGGAATCCCCGATCCGGCGGTGCGGGCTCGGTGCTTCTCGCACGAACTGTCGGGCGGCATGGCGCAGCGCGTCATGATGGCGGCGGCGTTGAGCGGGGATCCGGATATGCTGATCGCGGACGAGCCAACGACCGCGCTCGACGTCACCGTGCAGGCGCAGATCCTGCGGCTCATCGACGAGGAGAGGCGCAAGCGCAACCTGGCGACGCTGCTCATCACCCACGACCTCGCCGTCGTCGCCGCGCTCGCCGACCGAGTCGCTGTAATGTATGCCGGACGGATCGTCGAGGAGGGACCGGCCAAGGCTGTGCTCGAGTCGCCGCAACATCCCTATACCCAGGCACTCATGCGCTGCTCGCTGCTGGTTCCGGATCCGCATGGGCAATTGCTGTCGATCCCCGGCTCGGGGACCCATGCGCGGGAATTGACCTGCGGCTGCCGCTTCCATCCACGTTGCAGCGCGGCGACGCAGCACGGCCTCGTCAGCCGGTGCATGCGATCCGAGCCGGCGCTCAAACCCGATGCCGATGGCCACGTAACGCGCTGCTGGGCCGTCGAGACCGAAAAGGAGACGGCCGCATGAACAGCCACACGCTTTTGCGAACGGTTACCGGGGATGCCCAGCCACCCGCCAGCCAGGCCGTTCGACCGCCGCTTGTCGAGATCGAGCACCTTGCCAAGCACTACCACCTCGGCCTGTCGTTCTCGGTCAAATCTGTCGACGGTGTTACTTTCACCATTGGTCAAGGCGAAGTGCTCGGCCTTGTCGGCGAGTCGGGCTGCGGCAAGAGTACGATCGCCCGCCTGTTGACACGCCAGACATCGCCGACGAGCGGCCAGGTGAAAATAGCCGGGCAGGAGATTGCTGACGTCAGCGGCGAGGAACTAAAGCGCCTTCGCCGCACCGTGCAACTCGTCTTCCAGGACCCGTTCGGGGCGCTCGACCCACGCATGCGGATCGGCACGAGCATGGAGGCGCCGCTCGCGCAGCACCGCATCGGGACTCGCGAGGAACGCCGCGACAGGGTCATGCGCATGCTTACGGAAGTCGGCTTGGATGAAAGCTTCTACGAACGCTACCCCAGGCAATGCTCGGGCGGGCAATTGCAGCGCGTCGTCATCGGTCGGGCACTGCTCCTCGAGCCGAGTTTCCTGATCTGCGACGAGCCAACATCGGCGCTCGACGCATCGATGCGCACGCAGATCCTCAACCTGCTGACGGATCTGAAGCGGCGCCACGGCCTGACCATGCTGATGATCTCTCACGATCTCAGGGTGGTGCGCCACATCTGCGACCGCATCGCCGTGATGTATCTCGGCCGGATCGTCGAGATCGCCGATCGCGATGCCCTCTTCAAGACGCCGCGCCACCCGTATACGCGGGCGCTGATCGCCGCATCCATGCTTGATCGGACCGGACTCTATGCACCGGAGATTCAGTTGCGCGGCGACCTGCCCAGCCCGCTCAACCCGCCCCTCGGCTGCCGTTTCCACACCCGCTGCGCCCACGCGCAGGCGAAGTGCTCACAGGCCGAGCCGGAATTCGAGGCTGCCAGCGAGAGCCATCAGGTGCGCTGCCATTTCTGGCGGGAATTACAGCCTGACAGGTCGGCAGAGGCGGGCTCGCCCTAGAGAAGGTCGAAATGAAAGGAGGTTCTGCCATCCCGAATGACAGCGCATGGCCGTCAGCGGACCCCGACATGGCGGAACAGGTCGATACCAAACAAAATAGGAGGAGGAACAGAAGATGAAAAGATATGCTCTGCTGGTGGTGTGCGCGACGACATTGTCCTCTAGCGCCATTGCCCAGGAAGGCAAAACGCTGACTTATGCCGATTTCCAGCCGGTTCAGACCAACTGGCAGATGGCCAGCGACGATTCTTATTTGGGCAGCCGCGCCGGCTGTTTCGAGACGCTTGTGCGCCTCAATTGGCAGCTGCAGCTTGAACCGGGTCTCGCCACGTCGTGGGAACAGGTCGAGCCGACGGCGTGGGAGTTCACTTTGCGTGATGGCGTCAAGTTTCAGGACGGTGCGCCCCTGACGGGTGAGGCGGTGGCCGGCGCGCTGAACCATCTGCTCGCCGCAGAGATGCCGGCGCGGCCCTTCTCGCCCAAACTGATCAAGTCCGTGGAAGCTGTCGGGGAGAAGGTGGTCCGCATCACCACCCATGCCCCTTCGGTTCTGCTTCCGGCGCAACTTGCTGCGCCCAACACCACGATCCTGTCGCCGGCCGCCTATCAAGGCGCGACGATCGATCCCGTCGGTCGTTGCACCGGTCCCTTCGAGATCGTCGAAGTCAAGCCCAAGGAGTTTTTGAAATTCAAGCGCAATGACAATTACTGGGGCGGCAAGCCCGCGCTCGAGGGAGGCACGGTGGTTTTCATTCCCGATGCCAACACCCGCATGACTCAGGTTCGCAGCGGCGAGGCCGATATCGCGCGCCTCATCCCGCCGCATGGCGTAAAGCAACTGGAAGGGGCGCCGGGGATCGATCTGATACGGCTGAAGACCCCCCGCGTGACCGAATTGCTGCTCAACAACAAGAAGGAGCCGCTCAACGATGTCCGCGTTCGCCAGGCCATTCAGGCCGCAATCGACGGCGAGGCGATTGCCGCCAGCGTCTATGAAGGCACGGTGACGGCTGCGGCTTCTGCTTTCTCGCCCGACGATCCTTGGGCGCCGAAGGATCTCAAGCCGATCTACGATCCGGCGCGCGCCAGAGCGTTGTTGGAGGAGGCCGGCATCCGGCCCGGGCAATTGCAGCTCGAACTCCTGGCTTATACGTCAAGAACCGAAATGAGGGACATTGGTGCCATCATCCAGGCGCAACTTGGTGAGATCGGCATCAAGGTCAATCTGCGCGTGGCCGAGTATACTGCCATCGAACCGCAGATGATCTCCGGCGACTATGACATGGCGCTGATGTCGCGTGGCTATCTCACCGACATTGCCGATCCGTTCGGCTTTCTGACGGCGGATTATTCCTGCGGCGGCAGCTACAACATGTCGCACTACTGCTCGGAAGAAGTCGATGCACAGATCGAGAAGGCATCCTCCCTCAGCGACCCGCAGGCGCGTTACGAGATCTATGCGCAGCTTGCCAAGAAGTTCTTCGATGAGGCGGTCACTGTCTATCTGGTGAACGAGACGTCATTCGACGCCCGTAGTGAGCGTGTGAAGAACTATGACATGCATCCTCTGGTCTACTACCTCATGACCAAGGATATCACCGTCGAATAAATGTCATGCCGGGATCGCGCGGGTTACGTCCTGGGCGATCCCACCTGACGCACTCTCCCCGCGCATTTCCAGTCCATGCGTCGGCAGGCGCAGCATGCGCGTGAGCCCGGCGGAATCCAGAAGCTGCAGGCGCCTCAGATGCTCAGTATCCTCTCGAATCGGACCTTCCGCGCCTTCTACTTGGCACAAGTCGCCTCGCTCGTCGGTGCGGGACTGGCTACAGTGGCGCTCGGGCTGATGGCCTTCGAACTTGCCGGCAGCGGCGCCGGCGCCGTGCTCGGTATGGCGCTCGCCTTGAAGACGCTGACCACGGTCGGGCTTTCTCCCTTCGTTACCGCCGGGCTTGAGCGGTTCTCCAGGCGCAGCGCGCTGATCGGGCTGGAAATCGCCCGCGGGGCGGTGATGTTCATCTTCCCATTCGTCACGGAAGTCTGGCAGGTCTACGTTCTGATCGTGCTACTGCACTCTGTCTCTGCCGGTCTCGTGCCGACCGTGCGGTCCACCATTCCCGACATCCTGCCCGACGAGAAGGACTACACCCGGGCGTTGGTACTCACCCAGCTCTCCTACGACATGGAGACGGTGGCGAGTCCCCTGCTTGCCCTCCTCCTCCTGAGCCTCGTCCCGCTCGACGGGCTTTTCTTGGTTGCTGTCGCAGGCTTTTTGACCTCGGCGGCCCTAATCGCGTCCGTCTCCCTCCCATCGCAAAACGTAGCTGTCAGTCTTGGCGTGGGCGCACGCGCGGTGAAGGGTCTCCGGCTCTACCTCGTCACTCCCATGCTGCGATCTCTCCTTGCTCTCACCTTCTGCGCGGCCACCGCCAGCGCCATGGTGCTCGTCAACACGGTAGTCCTCGTCCAGTCGGAACTCGGCCTCGAGCCGAAAGCCACAGTCTTTGCACTCGCTGTATTCGGCATTGGATCCATGTCGGCGGCCGTTCTCATACCACGGCTGCTCGACCGCTTTCCCGAGCGTGCCATCATGCTGGCGGGCGCGTGTCTCTGCGCGGGCGGCCTGGGGGCCGGTGCCGCAGTCAGCAGTTATGCAACTATCCTGCTGCTCTGGTTGGGTCTTGGGGCGGGTTACGCATTGATCCTCACTCCGGCTGGCCGACTGGTGGCGCGGTCGGCAGCCAGGTCGGACCGGTCGGTTCTCTTTGCCGCCCAGTTTGCCTTGACCCACGCTTGCTGGTTCGTTGCCTATCTGACGGCGGGCATGGCGGGTGCGGCTGTTGGCATCGCATTCACCTTCGCAATTCTCGCCGCCATGGCCGCAGCCGGGCTGCTCGTCGGCTTGCGTGTCTGGCCCGCAGATCATGCCGTAGCGGCTGCCGTCTGCAACGATCGCCACGAGCAATGAGCAGCGCCGGTGGGACCAAACGACCTCTCTAGGCCGGAATGTCTCCGCTCAGCACCGAGACTCGGTTCGACTGCGAGACGGCATTGCGCAAGCCTCGCCCCCGCCGAAGAGGCGTGAGCGGGTGAGGAACCGCTTCTCGCGACCATTGTCGAGCGAGAACATGCCGCCCCTGCCCGGCACGACATCGATGATCAACTGCGTGTGCTTCCAGACCTCGTATTGGCTGGCACTGATATAGACGGCAACGCCATCGATTTCGCCGAGTTTCACATCATTGTCGCCGACGATGTAGTCGTCGGCCGGGTAGCACATCGGGGACGAGCCGTCGCAGCAGCCGCCCGACTGATGGAAGAGAATGTCCGGGTGATCGCGCCGGATTTCGCGAATGAGATCTATGGCCGCGTCGGTCGCAAGCACGCGCGGCTCGCCATTTGTTTCCGTCATCATTTCCTCCCTCTGTCCCTCTACGCCCGACAGGCCCCCGATAGAAAATCGGGAGCCCGCCGGGAGGATCACCGGCGATCGCCGGCATCACGACATCGACAATGAGGATCAGAAGAAGCCGAGCGCCTTCGGGCTGTAGCTCACCAGCATGTTCTTGGTCTGCTGGTAATGGTCGAGCATCATCTTGTGCGTCTCGCGGCCGATACCCGACTGTTTGTAACCGCCGAAGGCGGCATGGGCCGGATAGGCGTGGTAGCAATTCGTCCAGACGCGGCCGGCCTGGATTTCGCGGCCGAAGTGGTAGCAGCGGTTGGCGTCACGGCTCCAGACACCGGCACCGAGGCCATAAAGCGTGTCGTTCGCGATCGCCAGCGCCTCGTCCTCGGTCTTGAAGGTCGTTACCGACACGACCGGCCCGAAGATTTCTTCCTGGAAGATGCGCATCTTGTTGTGGCCGCGGAACACGGTCGGCTTGACGTAATAGCCGCCCGCAAGCTCGCCTTCGAGCGCGTTACGCTCGCCGCCCGTCAGCAGCTCTGCCCCTTCCTGCTTGCCGATGTCGATATAGGAGAGAATCTTCTCGAGCTGCTCGCTCGACGCCTGCGCGCCGATCATCGTCTGCGGGTCGAGCGGGTTGCCCTGGCGGATCGCCTCGACTCGCTTCAACGCCCGCTCCATGAAGCGGTCGTAGATGCTTTCCTGGATCAGCACGCGGCTTGGGCAGGTGCAAACCTCACCCTGGTTGAGCGCGAACATGGCAAAGCCTTCGAGCGCCTTGTCGAAAAAGTCGTCGTCCTCGTTCAAGACATCGGCGAAGAAGATGTTCGGCGACTTGCCGCCGAGTTCGAGGGTGACGGGGATCAGGTTTTGGCTGGCATATTGCATGATCAATCGGCCGGTCGTCGTCTCGCCGGTAAACGCAATCTTTGCGATGCGCGGGCTGGTTGCCAGCGGCTTGCCGGCCTCTAGGCCGAAGCCGTTGACGATGTTGAGCACGCCGGGCGGTAACAGGTCGGCGACGAGTTCGGCGAGAACCAGAATGGAGGCGGGCGTCTGCTCGGCCGGCTTCAACACGACGCAATTGCCGGCGGCCAGTGCCGGGGCCAATTTCCAGGCGGCCATCAGGATCGGGAAGTTCCAGGGGATGATCTGACCGACGACGCCGAGCGGCTCATGGAAATGGTAGGCGATCGTGTCGCGGTCGATCTCGCCGATCGAGCCCTCCTGGGCGCGGATGCAGGCGGCGAAATAGCGGAAATGATCGATCGCCAGCGGAATGTCCGCCGCCATCGTCTCACGGATCGGCTTGCCATTGTCGAAGCTCTCGGCGCGCGCCAGGAGCTCGAGATTGTCCTCCATCCGTGCCGCGATCTTCATCAGGATGTTGGAGCGCTCGGTCGTCGAGGTCCGGGCCCATTTGTCCTTGGCGGCATGGGCCGCGTCGAGCGCCAGTTCGATATCGGCCGCATCGGAGCGGGCGACTTGGCAGAGCGTGCCGCCGGTGATCGGCGTCGTGTTGTCGAAATAGCGGCCGGCCACGGGCTCTCGCCACTCGCCGCCGATGAAGTTTCCGTACTTGTGCTTGTACGGGCTCTCGACGATCTTCTGATGCAGCATGACTTCCTCCCTTTGAAAAGACAGCACTCCGATTGCTGTGGAAGGAAGGTGATGCCAAACGGCGATTTACGGTAGAGGGCTGCCGAAGCCAGCAATGCCATCTGTTTCAGAATTGCGACAAGCGGAGCGGGATCGTCGTGCTGCAGCGCAGCATCGGTCAGGAAGACGCCCCGCATTCCGCTGCCGCGACCTTTCCCCGATGGCGGGAGAAGGGTACGGTGAGGGCATCTTTTGATGATGTCGGCAAGCTCAGTTCAGCGAGAGTCGCTTCATCTTTCGATAAAGCGTTGCCCGGCTGATGCCCAGGAGATCGGCGGCCATCGAGACATTGCCGTTGGCGCGCGACAGTACGCGGCGAAGAGCCGCGCGCTCGGCATCCGAAAATTCGGTCCCCTCGCCCGAGGCGCGCTCTTCGAGGAGGTCGGATGCGGGGACACCGCCGGCGATGCGCCTGTCGTCGAGCCCGAGCCATTGCCGGGCCGCACGCGTGGCGCCGAGGACGAGATCGTCCCGATCCACGGCAAGCAGCGCCGGCCCGGCGCGATCGGCCGGTACGAGCACGATCCGCGCCCCGGTGAAGGCCCGCCGGAAGAGATTGGCCTCGATGCGCCCGGCGGCATCGCGCACGGCCTGTGAGAGGATCGAGAGCGTCATCTCCGATGCATCATCGCGGCAGGTAGAGATGTCGATCGCCGCCGCGATCCGGCCGAGTTCGTCGCGAATGGGTGCCGTCGCGCAGCTGAGACCGATATTGCGGCTCAGGAAATGCTGGTCGCGATGAATGATGACGGGGCGCTCATCGGCGATCGCCGTGCCGATGCCGTTCGTTCCCACGCTAGCCTCGCTCCACACGGTTCCGGACCAAAGGCCGACACCGCGAAAATCAGCATCGTCGCCGCCCGACCCGCGGCGCTCGAGCGCGACGCCCTTGTCGTCGGTCAGCAACAGGCAGCATCCGGCCTTGCCGAGGATCGCAAACAGCCGGTCGAGCTCGCCACCGGCCTCGGCGAGCAGCACGCCGGAGCGTTCGCGCGCCTCGAGGAGCTCTCCGTCCGAAAGACGCCAGGGTGTCCGCGCCTCCTCGGGCGCCAGGCCGTGAACCGTCATGCAGCGGCGCCAGGAGGCGGCAACCGGCGAGCACGCGGCCGCCGACGACTGGTGCGCGATCCTGTAGACGTGTTCCGAATGATCCGTGGCTGCAGGCATCGCTCCCTCCCTGAAGCGTCCGCGGGTTGGCAGAATGCCCCGACCTCCCATGTGCGGTGCAGCTGCATTTGGCGGCACTATAGCCTTCGATAGCAAGCAAGGTCCAGCCAGACGAAGGTCGTGCGCGGTCAGGATGGCAGCACGCGGTATCGGCACATCGGCCGATATGCTACTTGGTCAAGCACAATTTCCGCGAATCGCCTGCGCCATCCGGTTCCGCCATGCTTCGTGATTTCTCCGTTCAAAGCCTCTTCATGGGCGCGCTGACCGCCTTTGTCGGATTCGCCAGCTCCTTCGCCGTCGTCTTGCACGGCCTTACAGGCGTGGGAGCAAGCGAGGTGCAGGCGGCCGCAGGCCTGATGGCGCTTTCGATCTCTCTGGGCGTCTGCGGGATCGTCATCAGCCTCGCCACCCGACTTCCCGTCAGTATTGCGTGGTCGACGCCTGGAGCGGCTTTGCTGGCAAGTTCCGGAGGCGTGGAAGGCGGTTTCAATGCCGCGGTCGGCGCCTTCCTGATCTGCGGCTTGCTCATCGTCGCCGCCGGGCTTTGGAAGCCGCTCGGCCGAATGGTCTCCTCCATTCCCGCAGCGCTCGCCAACGCGATGCTCGCCGGCGTGTTGATCGGCCTCTGCTTCGCACCGGTAAAGGCGATCGCCTTCAATCCGCTGTTCGGCCTGCCGATTGTCCTCGCTTGGGCCATCGTCGGCAGCGTCAACAGGCTCTATGCGGTGCCGGCAGCATTACTTGCCTTCGTCCTCGTGCTCACTTTCGGCGTCGACATGCCTGCGGACTTCCTCGCCAGCCTCTCCACGGCGTTGGTTCCACGCGCGCAATTCGTCTTCCCGGTTTTCAATGCCGCTGCCATCGTCAGCATCGCGCTGCCGCTTTTCATCGTAACGATGGCCTCGCAGAACATTCCCGGCATCGCCGTGCTGAAGGTCAACGACTTCCACCCGAACCCGGGGCCGCTCTTTGCGACGACCGGCCTTTTCTCGATGATGAGCGCGCCCTTCGGCGGCCACGCCGTCAACCTGGCGGCCATCACCGCCGCCATGTGCGCCGGGCCCGATTCCCATCCGGACCGCGGCCGCCGCTACTGGTCCGCGGTCAATGCCGGCATCACTTATGTCGTCTTCGGACTCATCGCCGGCGTCGTTACCGCTTTTGTCGGCCTTGCCCCGCCGGTGCTGATAGAGGCCGTTGCCGGGCTTGCGCTGATCGGCGCCTTTTCAAGCTCTGCCATGGCCGCCTTCTCGGAAGCCGACACGCGCGAAGCCGCCGCCCTCACCTTTCTCGTCACGGCGTCAGGTATCAGTTTCGCGGGGGTATCGGGCGCTTTCTGGGGCCTCATTGCCGGCGGCCTCATGCTCGCGCTTGCCCGTTTCGCCAGGCGGAAGGGATGAGCCGCACCGCGCCTTGCCTTTTGGCGCGTTCTCCGCTATGGACCGCGCGTCCGCGCAGACACCCTTGGAGGCAACGCGGATGGGGCCGCTACGCGGCTTCAGGTTTTTCCGCCCGGGTCTAGCCCAGTGACGGACGAACTCTCCAAATAACCAGAAAGGTCTACCCATGAGCCAGACATACGAGCTCAAGGCCGAGACGCGCGAACGGGTTGGTAAGGGGTCCTCCCGCGAACTTCGCCGCAACGGTCTTATTCCCGCTGTCATCTATGGTGACAAGCAGCCCCCGCTTTCCATCGCTCTGTCCACCAAGGACGTGACGATGAAGATCCACGCCGGCGGTTTCATGACCACCGTTGCGACGATCGAGGTCAACGGCGAGAAGATCCGCGTCCTGCCGAAGGACTATCAGTTGGATCCGGTCCGTGACTTCACCATGCACGTTGACTTCCTGCGCGTCTCGAAGGACAGCAAGGTATCGGTTCAGGTTCCCGTTCACTTCGAAAATGAAGAGAAATCCCCGGGCCTGAAGCGCGGCGGCGCTCTCAACATCGTTCGCCACGAAGTCGAGCTGAACGTTTCCGCAGACAGTATTCCGGAATTCCTGAGCGTCGATCTTGCCGGCCTCAACATCGGCGACACCGTCCATATTTCGGACGTCAAGCTTCCGGCAGGCGCAACCCCGGTTATCAGCGACCGCGATTTCACGATCGCGACGATCACCGGCCGTGCCCAGGAGACCGACGAGGCGGAAGCCGCCGAAGGCGAAGCCGAGGCTTGATCTCAAGCCTTTTCTCAGCGTCCACTTCTTGAAACCCTGCCCACCGTCTTGGGGGCGGGGTTTTTGTTTTCGCGCATCGGATGAACTGCAATTGCCTTGCACGAAATGCGGGGTGCAATTTCAGCAACATTTAAGGATTTGATGATGTGCTGCGCGCGGGGGAGCATGGCGTGGCAGTGCAAGAGTATCCGAATGTACAGAGTGTGGACATCCACCGGTCGGAGCATCCGATGATGCACTCGGTGGAAAGCCGGTTTATCGCAATCGTCTGCGGCGCAATGCTTGTTTTCGTGGCGCCGTTGCTCGCACTCTTCCTGACCATATCCGGCGAGCGCGTTGCACGCGAGCGCCTGCACAATGTCGAACTTCTGATGGCGGCAAGCAGCGAGGCTCTCGGCAAGCCCATCTGGGACTTCGACCAGGACGGCATCGGGCGGATCGGCCGCTCGCTGATGGGTGCGACGGATATTCGTGCTGTCACCATTCGCGACGCGGCCGGCAATGTCCTGGTCGAGCTGCCGAGGCAGCGGATCGATGCGACCGCGGGCCACACTCTGCAAACCCGGATTTCGTACGACAGCGTCAATGGCACCAAGACAGTCGGCACGCTCGAAGCATTCGTACCCGCATCCGGCATCCTTTCGCGCTTCAGCAAGGACGAATGGTCGGTTCTCGGTATTCTGCTTGTCGCCGTGGCGATCGTCTTCACTGCAGCGTTGATCGGCAACCGTCTTACCGTGATCCGCCCGCTGACGCGGCTGACTGCCGCAATCGCAGCGACCCGCCAGCTCGGCTCGCGTCATCGGGTCGACTGGGCGGCGCATGACGAAATGGGCACGCTTGCCGCCAATTTCAACGCGATGCAGGACCGGCTCGAGCGTGAGGAATCCGAGTTGAAGGCCGCACATGCGCGTGCGACGGAGACATATAACCTGACGCCGGCAATGCTCTTCTCGCTCGATGCCGAAGGACGCCTGACGGCGGTCAGCGACTATTGGCTGCGGGCGACTGGGTATGGCCGCGCGGCAGTTATCGGCCGACACTTCACCGATTTCATCGACCCGCACTGGCAGGATGCCTACCGGCTTCGTCCACGGGCAAACGCAACGGACAGCCAGACGATCAGCGAGATCACCTTGCCGTTCCGCAAGGCCGACGACGCATTCATGACCGTGCTCATACTCGAAACCAAAGCCGGCGCTGACGAGAATTCGCTCTCCGTGATGACCGACGTGACGGCGCTGAAGCAAGCCGAAAACCGCAATCACGCGCAAGCGATCACCGACCACCTGACCGGCCGGCTCAACCGCCAGGGCTTCGAGAATGCGCTGGATGAAGCAATTGTGAGCGCCGACCGATGCGGCATGCAGCTCGCCTGCATCTTCATCGACCTCGATCGCTTCAAGTGGATCAACGACAATTTCGGCCATGCGGCCGGCGATGCGGTGCTATGCCATACCGTGGAACGGATCGGCAGCGCTCTCGGCCATGAAGACGTGATGGCGAGACTTGGCGGAGATGAGTTCGCCATTCTCGTCCGGGCGCCGAACGTTCTCGAATTGGCGAATGAAGTCGGCGACCGCATCTGCGCCGCGCTGCGCGAGCCTATACCTATCGCCGGAAACGAACTCTCCGTCAGCGCAAGCATCGGCATCGCCGTCTACCCCAATCACGCCACCGGCGCCTCCGATCTCTTGCTGAAAGCGGACATGGCTATGTATGCGCGCAAGCGCGACGGCAAGAACGGGCTCAGGATCTTCGACACCGGCATGCTTGACGCTGCGCGCGAGCGCCACGAGATCGAGCAATGCATCGAAGCTGGCTTGAAAGAGGACTGGTTCGAGGCCTGGCTGCAGCCGATCGTCAGTCTCGGCGACGGCCAGATCGTCGGCTTCGAAGCACTGATGCGGCTCGACCATCCCGAAAGAGGTCTGCTGCCCCCTGCCAAGATCATCAACATTGCCGAGGAAACGGGTACGATCGGCCGCATCGGCGAGCGCGTCCTGGAAAGGGCTATCGGGCACCTGGCGACGATCTCCAGGTTGGACGGGACTCAGGATACTTATCTCGCCGTCAACTTCTCGCCGCTTCAGTTCGAACTCAGCCTGCCGCACAAACTCGCGGCCCTCCTGCTCAAGCATCACATTGCGCCGCAACGCATCGTCATCGAAATCACCGAAGCGGTGCTGATGCTCGACAATCCCGAGGTCCATGCCGTCCTGAAGCAGCTCAGCGAATTCGGCTGCCGAATCGCGCTCGACGATTTCGGCACCGGCTACTCCTCGCTCAGCTATCTGAACCGCTTCCCCGTCGATATCGTCAAGATCGACCAGTCCTTCACGCGCTCGCTCGGTTCCAGCGCCCCGGACGTCAGGCGCAAGAGCCGAATGCTGGTGAAGGGGATTCGCACCATCTCGCACCAGATGGGATGCACGGTGGTCGCGGAGGGCATCGAATCGAAGGAGCAATGGCAACTCTTGCGCAAGCTTGGTGTGGATTATGGCCAGGGTTACCTCTTCAGCCGACCCTTGCCTATCGGTGGCATGCTGACGATGCTGGAGAACGAATCCGAGGCGAAGACGAGCGCATCCAATTAGCCCTCTGGCCTGCAGTCGCCGACGCATCCCGCTCCCAGGCTTCGGGAGTGGGCTAAAGGGAGTACACAGCTTGAAAAAACTGATCCTGGCGATCCTGCTCCACCTGTCCACCACAGCTCACGCCGAAACGATCCATTTCCTGACCGAAGAATACCGGCCCTATAATTACCTCGGCCACGAAGGTCCGAGTGGTGCCTCCGTCGACCAGGTCACCCTCATCATGAAGTCCGTCGGTATTCCTTATGACATCGAAGTTCTGCCCTGGGCACGGGCCTTTGCTCTTGCGGATAACGAGCCCTTCCACTGCGTATTCACGACCGGCCACGACGCCGAGCGGGACAGCGAGTTCCGATGGATCGAACCACTTCTGGTAGATCAGATGATGATGGTGCGTCGCAAGGATGCGGCCATCGCGCCGAAGACGCTGGACGAGGCAAAGCAGTTCGTGATCGGCACGCAGCGCGAAGATGTCTCCGCCAGCTATCTGAGGGAGCACGGATTTGAGCGGATCGACTACGCCACCAGCCTCGACTCGACGCTCAAGAAGCTTCTCGCCGGCCGCATCGACCTGATGATGACCTCGGAAAAGACCTTCGAGACGATGCGGGCCGGCGGCACCCCGGTCGAACCGGCGCTCGTGCTCGAAGGCAAGCAGTACGGCATTGCCTGCCACAGGGATATGCCGGAGGAAATCGTCACGCGCATGCAGGTGGAGCTCAACCGCCTGATCGCCGACGGCACGCAGGACCGGATCTTCGAGCGTTATGGCCTGCGCCCGAACGCCATCCGCCAGGCGGCGAATTAGGCATTGACTTAGCCGAGCTCCAGTGGTTTTGCGTTGAAATGATCTGAGGGATGCCCCTCGCCCTAGCCCTCTCCTGCGGGGAGGAGATGGGTGCCCCTCACCTTCGCAGCTGCCGCGGAGGGTAAGGCAGGCGAGAGCACAGGCCCTCCTCGTCAGCGTCAGCCAAAGGCATCGGGAGTTGAGCGCATGCTGATCATCGCGGGACTTGGCAATCCGGGACCGAAATATGCGGGCAACCGCCACAATATCGGTTTCATGGCAGTCGAGTCCATTCAGCGGCGCGCGGGTTTCTCCTCCTGGTCGAAGAAGTTCAAGGCGGAGATCGCCGAAGGCGAGATCGCCGGCGAGCGCGTGCTTCTGATGAAGCCGCAGACTTTCATGAATCTCTCCGGCGAGGCCGTCGGCGAAGCCATGCGCTTTTACAAGCTCGCGCCAAAGGACATCGTCGTGATCTATGACGAACTCGATCTCCCCGCCGGCAAGGCGCGCATCAAGACTGGCGGCGGCCATGGCGGCCACAACGGCATCAAATCGATCGACGCCCATTGCGGTAAGGAATACCGCCGCCTGCGCCTCGGGATCGGCCACCCGGGCGTGAAGGACCTGGTACACGCGCATGTGCTCGGCGATTTCGCCAAGGCGGATCAGGCCTGGCTTTCGCCCCTCCTCGACACCATCGCCGATAATGCGGAGATGCTGGTCAAGGGCGAGGATTCGCAGCTTCTGAACAAGCTCGCAATCGCCATCGGCGGCAAGCCCGACGCGGGAAAGCCTGAAATACCGAAGAAGCAGACGGCACAATCCCACATCCACCAGGCCCGCAGTGCACCTCAGCCGAAAAAGCTACCGACGACCGGCCCGATGGCCGAGATGCTGAAGAAAATGTTCGGCGCGAAGGGCGATTAGATGGCGACGTTTTTGGATCGGTTGCCTTCTGGCGCTCCCGTCACGATCGCGACCCGGCTCACCTAGGCTGCGCTAGCAGATCGTGCGGGTCCGGGACGAATTCGAAGCGAAGATGCGCGCCCGCATCAATCCCAAGCTTTCGATCGGATGCCCGTTCGACGCGGACAAGCCAAAGGATGCGAAACCGAATCCGCGCTCGGCCGCGTGGCCTAACCAGGGCCGGGACTCACTCCTCCGGCTCGGTCGTGAACAACAGCGGGAAACCCGCCTCCTTGCCGAGATCGGTCGCTTCCTTCGCCTTGGACTCGGCAATGTCCCGCGCGCAGACCACGACCACCGAGGTACCAAGCTTGTGCGCCGTCATCATCACGCGATACCCCGTCTCCTCACTCATGCGGAAGACGGCCTTCAGCACCATGACGACGAATTCGCGCGGCGTGTAGTCGTCGTTGACGAGCATCACCTTGTAGAGCCTCGGGCGCTCGAGCTTGGGCTTGGTCTTGATCTTCGGCTTTGCGGCAGCGTCACTGTCACTCATCGGTCCACCCGCTGATGACATACAGCGCCGCGCGCCTAATCAGACGCGCAAAGGTCGCTGTAGCACTTTGAATCTCTGCACCTCTCCCAAAATCGAGGTCGATTGAGAAGACATGCAGTAAGAGATCCTGCACGACTATCGCGCGCCAGCTGCGGGCATTCAAGTGAAAGCCCGCCGAATAGGAGCGAAGACTTGACCGCTCCGCTCCTTTATCCCATAGCCACCCGCAAGCAATTCGAGAACGACAGGTTTTTTGGCCATGGGCTTCAAATGCGGTATCGTCGGGCTGCCGAATGTCGGCAAGTCGACACTCTTCAACGCGCTCACCAAGACGGCGGCGGCACAGGCTGCGAATTATCCCTTCTGCACGATCGAACCGAACACCGGCGAAGTCGCCGTACCGGATCCGCGTATGCGCAAGCTCGCCGACATTGCCAAATCGAAGGAGATCATCCCGACGCGCATCTCCTTCGTCGACATAGCCGGCCTGGTGCGTGGCGCCTCAAAGGGCGAAGGCCTCGGCAACCAGTTCCTCGCCAATATCCGCGAGGTCGATGCCGTGGTCCATGTGCTGCGCTGCTTCGAGGATGACGACATCACCCATGTGGAAGGCCGCATCCATCCGGTCGAGGACGCCGAGACGATCGAGACCGAACTGATGCTCGCGGATCTCGAAAGCCTCGAGCGGCGCACGGAGCAGACGCGCAAGCGCGCCGTCGGCAAGGACAAGGAGTCGATGGCGCAACTGCCCGTCATGGAGGCCGCGCTGAAACTCCTGCAGGAGGGCAAGCCGGCGCGCACTCTTTTGCCGAAGCTCGATGCGGACGAGCTGCGGATTCTTCAGGGCCTCAATCTGCTGACCGCCCATCCGGTTCTCTACGTCTGCAACGTCGCCGAAGGTGACGCCGCTACGGGCAACGAACATACCCGCGCCGTGGAAGAGATGGCCAAGGTACAGGGCGCCGAGACGGTCATCATCTCGGCCGCGATCGAATCCGAAGTGGCACAATTGCCGGAAGAGGAGGCGAAGGAGTTCCTTGCCGCGCTTGGTCTCGAAGAGGCCGGCCTCGACCGGTTGATCCGCGCCGGTTACAAGCTGCTCGATCTCATCACCTATTTCACGGTCGGCCCGAAGGAAACGCGCGCCTGGACGATCCCGCGCGGCACGAAAGCGCCTCAGGCGGCCGGCGTCATCCACTCGGACTTCGAGCGTGGCTTCATCCGCGCCAACACGATCGCCTATGACGACTTCATTTCGTGCGGCGGCGAGACCGGCGCGAAGGAAGCCGGCAAGGCGCGCGACGAGGGCAAGGATTATGTCGTCCAGGACGGCGACGTGATCCACTTCCGTTTCAACACCTGAAGGTTCTGCGGATTCGGCAGGGAGCGGTCACGGCACGCTCAAAGATGTTCTCGGCATCTGCCCCTCAGGGAATACGGCACCATGGCCAAGATCAGCGCGGGATAAGGAAAGTGCGCAACGCGCGGATCGGCGGACGCGACGTCCAAGACCCCGCCCCGCCGGCTCTCTCACTTCGCTACCCCGGCAAGCCCCCTCCCCGATGTCGTTCCAGCCATGTCTTCAGTGCAACTGCGTTATTGCGGCTCTCGTCACGGGCCGCATAAAGCAGCGTCACCGGACCTTGCGCCCGGCACTTGAAAAGCTCGCTTGCCGCCGCCTGTGCCGCCTCACTTTGGAGTTCGGCGGCATATGATTCACAGAAGGCGCCCCATTCATCCGGCTTGCCATGGAAGCGCTTGCGCAACGCGTCGCTCGGTGCGATCTCCTTAAGCCAAAGGTCGATCCGCGCCTTGTCCTTGGCGATGCCGCGCGGCCACAGCCGGTCGACGAGAATGCGCGTCCCATCCTCCGGGCCCGGCGCCTCATAGACACGTTTCAGCTGAAATTTGCCCATCCATTCCCCCGGAATGCTGCTGCGTCCCCTGCATCCTGCCCGAAACACGGCGGTTCGGGCGAGATGATGCCAGCCGACGCTATTCCCGCATGAAGGTCTGAACCTCCTCCTGCGTGACCTCGCCATTACCGTCAGCGTCGATCGCGTCGAAGATGCGCCTGTGAATGGTGCTGATCTCCTCGAAGGAGAGCGAGTCGTTGCCGTCGGCATCAGCGATCGCGAACATGACCTTCATCAGGTGCCCACGCCCCCGCATCATCCTGCCGTGAACGCCCATGCGGCCCGGGCGCGCCATGTCGCGCGGCATCGCTTGCGGCTGATCGGCCTGGGTCTCCTGATCCGGAGCGGGCGTTTCCGCCGGTTGCTGAGTCGCCTCCGGCGCGGGTTCCGGCCCCTCGGGCACATCGGCCGCCTGAGCGGCGGCGATGTTCGGCGAGCCCAAGGTCATGAACACGGCAAGAGCGGCCACCGCGGGCAATCGCATCGACAACATCTGATCTCCTCCTTGAGTTTTGCTCCTTCAGGCTGAGCGAGATGCGGACGAAACTCCGCTTCCCCCGCTCGACGATCGCTTCGCGGCCATTCCCCGCTCATGCCGCTCCGCGTATTTCCACCGGCCGCACATTCTGGTTCATGCGGAAGAGGTTCTCAGGATCGTAGCGGCGCTTGACCTCGGCGAGCCGCGCGTAATTGCCGCCGTAGGCAGCCGCGACCCGATCGCCCTCGTCCTCAGGCATGAAGTTGATGTAAGCGGTACCGGCCGCGTGGGGCTTCGCCGCCTCGAAGATTTGTCGCGCCCAGTCGATACAGGCCTGGTCCATTGCCGGTTCGCGCCAGCGAGCGTGCACATTCATCACGAAGTGCGAATTGCGCTGCGGGAAGGCGGTTTCCTCCGCCGCGATCCGACCTGCCGCGCCGCCGACATGGCCGATGAAGATTTCGCATTCCGGTCCCGGCAACTGCCGTATGGCGTCGAGCAGGACGCCGATCGCTGCATCGGAAAGCTCCAAGAAATCATGGCTCTTCCAGTAGTTGCGCGCACCCGGCGCGAGCAGCGGGTCGAAGGCCTGCTGCCAGGCGACGAGGGAATGGGGGCTGACAACATCGGCAATCGGCCGACCGATCGCGCGCAAGGCGGCCGTCGCCTCCTCGCCGGCCGCGAGGTCGCCGCAATAGCACATGGCAAGTACGAGAACTTCCTTGCCGTGCCATTCGGCGGGAATGAACGGCAGCGGCGGCGCAAGACGCAGCACGACCCAGCAGGTGAGTTCGTCCGGTGCGGCTTTAAGCGCCTGTCTGTATTGTCTGAGGACGTTTTCCGCATCGCCGAAGGGATGCACGACGAGGCCGGAGAGAACCTCCGGCCCGAGGTCCTGCAGGGCGAACTCAAAGGCGGTGACTATGCCGAAGTTGCCACCGCCGCCCCTGAGGGCCCAGAACAGGTCGCGGTGCTCCGCCGGGCCTGCACGCACGAGCTCACCATTCGCCGTCACCACATCGGCGGACAGCAGGTTGTCGACCGTCAATCCAAGTTTGCGGGTGGTCCAGCCGAAGCCCCCGCCAAGCGTGAGGCCGGCAATGCCCGTAGTCGAATTGATGCCGACTGGCAGCGCCAGGCCGAAAGCCTGGGTTTCTTTGTCGACGTCGGCAAGCATCACGCCAGGCTCCACCCATGCCCGCTTTGTCGTCGGATCTACATGCACCGATTTCATCGGCGAGAGATCGATCATCAGTCCGCCCTCGCAGACGGCATTGCCGGCGATGTTGTGCCCGCCGCCGCGCACCGCGAGGAGCAGTTGCTTCTCCGCCGCGAAGCGGACGGTATGGATCACGTCGGAAGCCCCGGCGCAGCGAACGATAAGCCCCGGCCTGCGATCGATCATCGCGTTCCAGATCGTGCGCACCTCGTCATATTCCGGATCTCTCCCATTCAGCACGCGGCCGCGTAGCCGATTCGCGAGGGCTTCAACGGCCTCGGCGCTGACCGTCGTCCTTCCGCCATGCAGATCGGTGAGGCTGACATCGTTCATGATTCGCTCCTCCCACGGTGAACCATTGCCCCAGCAACTGGCCATTCTGCGCCTTTGTGCGGACCCCGGCAAGCAAAGCCGGTTGTGGCTGCCTACACATCTGCGGGAGCGTGGGGAGGTCGTGCGCTCAAGGTCGGGAGGCGGAGGCGGCGCCTTATGTGATCGGCTCCGCATGGCGGCGGAACCCTTTGCTCGCCACCATCAGGTTGCGGGTATAATCCTCGTCGATGCGGCCGGTCGCGAGATCGTCCGCGGTTAGTCGCTCGACCACACGCCCGCCCTGCATCACCGCCAGGCGGTCGCACATGTGGGTGACGACGCCGAGGTCATGGCTGACCATGACGAAGGTCAGCTTTCGGTCGCGCCTCACCTGCTCGAGCAGGTTCAGCACTTCCGCCTGGACCGACGCATCGAGCGCCGAAGTCGGCTCGTCGAGGAGCAGGATCGAGGGTTCGAGGATCAGTGCGCGGGCGATTGCCACGCGCTGCCGCTGGCCGCCGGAAAGCTGATGCGGATAGCGGAATCGAAATCCGGAGCCCAGGCCCACCTCGTCGAGCGCTTTCAAGATGCGGCGCTCGCCGTCACGGACGCCGTGGATCGCGAGCGGCTCCATGAGCTGCCGGTCGATCGTCTGGCGCGGATGCAGCGACCCGTAGGGATCCTGGAAGACCATTTGCACTGCCCGGTAAAAGGCCTTGTCGCGGTCTCTGCCGCGAAGCTCCAGCCCGGCGATCCGCATCGTGCCTCCGGCTGGGGGCGCAAGCCCGGCAATTGCACGCAGCAGCGTCGACTTGCCCGAGCCGGACTCCCCGACAAGTCCGAAGGACCCGCCTGCGGAGACATCGATGCTGACATTGTCAAGCGCGGTGAAGTCGTCGAAGACAACGCTGAGATTCTCGACCGAGACGATCGCGCTCATAGCGCCCACTCCGGCTTGCGGTCGAGAACCGGCAGGGGATGGCGATCGGCGCCGATCACCGGCATGCAATTGAAGAGCCCTTGGGTATATGGGTGCTTGGCATTGGCGAGGTCGGAGGCAGCAAGCTCCTCGACGATCCGGCCCGCATACATGACGAGCACGCGATCGCAGAAGGACGAGACGAGCCTCAGATCATGCGAGACGAAGATCAGTCCCATGCCGCGCTCGGCAACCAGTTTGTCGAGGATCGACAACACCTCGAGTTGCACCGTCACGTCGAGCGCCGAGGTCGGCTCGTCGGCAATCAGCAGTTCCGGCCCGGCCACGAGCATCATCGCGATCATCGCCCGCTGGCCCATGCCGCCGGAGACTTCGTGCGGATAGAGCCCGAAGACGCGCTTCGGGTCGCGGATCTGGACGGCGGCAAGCATCTCCAGCGCCCGCTCGCGCGCCTCCGCGCCCGAGACGTCCTCGTGCTCTCGCAATGTCTCGACGATCTGCCGGCCGATGCTCATCACCGGGTTCAGCGAATATTTCGGGTCCTGCAGGATCATCGCGATGCGCTTCCCGCGGAGGCTTCGGCGGAGTTTCGGCGGGGCCGACAGAAGGTCGATGCCATCGAAGGAGAGCGTCTTTGCCGTTACTTGCGCCTGTGGCGGCGTCAACCCCATGATCGCCCTGCCGGTCTGAGACTTGCCGGAACCGCTCTCGCCGACGATGCCGAGGCGCTCGCGCCCGAGGGCGAAGGAAACACCCCGCACCGCTTCGACCATGCCGGTACGCGTCGGATAGCAAACCCTCAGATCCTCGACCGTCAGAAGCGCGCTCATTGGCCGCTCTCCCGCGGATCAAGCGCATCGCGCAATCCGTCGCCGAGAAGGTTGAAGCCGAGGCTGACGATGAGGATCGCGATGCCGGGCATCGTTGCAACCCACCAGTGGTCGAGGATGAACCGGCGGCCGGAGGCGATCATCGCGCCCCACTCGGGGAGCGGCGGTTGTGCACCGAGGCCAAGGAAACCCAGGCCCGCCGCCGTCAGAATGATGCCCGCCATGTCGAGCGTGACGCGGACGATCAGCGACGACAGGCACATCGGCATCACGTGGCGGAAGACGATGCGCATGGGCGAGGCCCCCATCAGCCGCACCGCGGCGATGTAGTCGGAATTGCGCACTGTCAGCGTCTCGGCGCGGGCGATGCGCGCATAGGGCGGCCAAGAGGTAATCGCGATGGCGATGACGGCGTTTTCGATCCCAGGACCGAGTGCGGCGACGAAGGCGAGCGCCAGGACGAGTTTCGGAAAGGCGAGAAAGATATCGGTGACGCGCATGAGGATGGCGTCGATCCAGCCGCCGGCGTAACCGGCAACCGCGCCGACGATCAGCCCCACGGGCGCGGCGATAATTGCAACGAGCGCAACGACCATGAGCGTCAGCCGCGAACCATAGATCAACCGCGACAGGATATCGCGCCCCTGGTCGTCGGTGCCGAGCAGGTATCCTTCACTGCCCGGTGGCAGAAGCCGCGCCCCGGCGAGATTGCCGATGAAGGGCGAATGCGGCGCAATGTAATCGGCAAAGGCCGCGACGAGGACCAGTGCCAACAGGATCAGAAGTCCGACAACGGCCAGGCGGTTCGCCGAGAAGCGGCGCCAGGTCATGTAGGCGCGGCCGAGCCGCGCCTGCAGCCGCGACTGCGGACGATCGGAGAGCAGCCATTCCCGGCGCGTCATCGGGGGGGTTTCCGTGGCCAGGCTCATCGCGCGCGCGTCCTCGGGTCAAGCGTCCGATAGAGCAGATCGGACAGGAGATTGATGCCGATGAAGACCGACCCGATGATGATCGTACCGCCGAGCACGGCGTTCATGTCGGCATTCTGCAGCGAATTGGTGATGTAGAGGCCGAGCCCCGGCCAGGCGAAGACCGTCTCGGTCAGCACTGAGCCTTCGAGCAGCCCGGCATAGGAAAGGGCAATCACGGTGACGAGCGGCACCGCCGCATTGCGCAGCGCGTGGCCCCAGATGATCCGCGCCTCGGAAAGGCCTTTGGCGCGGGCGGCAACGATATATTCCTGCTGCAGCTCGTTCAACATGAAGCTGCGGGTCATGCGGCTGATATAAGCGAGCGAGAAATAGCCGAGCAGCGACGCCGGCAGGATGATGTGCCGGAAAGCGTCCCGGAACACATCCCATTGTCCTTGCCAGAGCGCGTCGACGAGGTAGAAGCCGGTGATCGGCGTAAAGGTGTATTCATAGACGATGTCGATGCGGCCGGGGTAGGCGACCCATTGCAGCCGCGCATAGAAGACGAGGAGCGCCAGAAGCGCCAGCCAGAAGATCGGCACGGAATAGCCGACAAGCCCGATGACGCGCACGATCTGATCGGCGATGCTGCCGCGCTTGACGGCGGCGAGCACCCCGAGCGGCACGCCGATCAGGGCCCCGATCAGGGTCCCGAGCGTCGCGAGCTCGATCGTCGCCGGGAACACGCGTCGGATGTCAGTCATCACGGGGTTGGTCGTCAGCACCGAAACGCCGAAGTCACCGGAAAGCGCCTGCCTCACATAGATGAAGAATTGCTGATACAGGGCCAGGTTGAGCCCCATCGCCTCGCGGGTCCGTTCGACGACATGGGCTGGTGCGCGGTCACCGAGGACCGCCAGTACCGGATCGATCGGGATGACGCGGCCGATGAAGAAGGTCACGGCGAGCAGGCCGATATAGGTCGTCGCCACGACGATAAGGAATTGCAGCGCCGTGGCAACGATCTTGCGGGAACGGGCACGTCGGCGGCCGCTCCCTCGCTCAATTGCGCTCAAACTCAAGGAAGCGGTCCTCTCGGCTATTCCTTGGAGACGTTCCAGACGAAGTTGGTGTCGAAGCTCGGCCCGAGCTTGTAGTCCTTGACGCTACCGCGCAGGCCAGCCACTTCCGTCTTCTGATAGATGATGACGAAAGGGCTCTCCTCAAGGACAACCTTTTGGAGTTCCTTGTAGGTCTCGGCACGCTTGGCGCTGTCGCGCTCGAGAAGCGCCTCCCTGGTTTTCTTGGTCAATTCCGGCACATCCCAGGCGTTGCGCCAGGCAAGTGTCTTGACCTTGCCTTCGTCGGAATTGTCCGGATTGCTGGCAAAGGTCTCGGCATTCGAATGCGGGTCGAAATAGTCCATGCCCCACTCGCCGATATACATGTCGTGATTGCGGGCGCGGTATTTCGTCAAAGTCTGCTTGCCGTCGCCGGGAATGATTTCGAGCTTCACCCCCACCTGCGCAAGCGTCTGCTGGAAGGATTCGGCGATGCCGGTCACGGGCTGGGTGTTGCGCACGTCCATGGTAACGGAGAAGCCGTCCGGGTAGCCGGCTTTCGCCAGGAGTTCCTTGGCCTTGGCCGTGTCGAGCTTGTACGGATTTTCGTCCAGCGCGCCGAGCACGCCCTTCGGCAGGAAGGTCTGATGTATCTCACCGATTCCCTTGATCAGCGTCGCGCCGATGGCGTCATAGTCGACGAGATATTTGAAGGCCTCGCGCACCTCGGGCTTGGCAAGGTTCTCGTTCTTCTGGTTCAGGCTGATGTAGTAAACGGTGCCCTTCGCCGCACTCGTCGTCGAGAGATCCGCATTCTTGGAGACCGCCTCGTAGTCGCCCGGCTCGAGATTGCGCGCGACATCGACATCGCCGGCTTCGAGCGCGAGGCGCTGGCCGGAGCTTTCCTTCATGTGTCGATAGATGACGCGGGCGAGCTTGGCCTGTTCGCCGTAATAATTGTCGTTTCGCTCCAGCACGACCACTTCGTTCGCGCGCCATTCGCGCAGCTTGAACGGCCCGGAACCGGCATAGCCGGTCTTCAGCCATTCATTGCCGAAGTCGTTGTCGTATTTATAGGCATCGCTCGGCTCGACGGGCTTGACATGTTCGAGGACGAGCTTCTTGTCGACGACCGAAGCGACCGTCGCGGTCAGGCAGTTCAAGACAAAGCTCGGAGCATAGGGCTGGTCAACGGTGAAGACGAAGGTCTGCTCGTCGGCGGCCTTGGCCTTCTCGGTGACGTTGTCGCCGGTGAGACCGAACTGCGTCAGGATGAAGGCCGGGCTCTTGTCGAGCTTGACGACACGCTCGAAGGAATAGGCGACATCCTCGGCGGTGATCGGATTGCCGGAGGCGAATTTCATGCCGGGCTTCAGCTTGAATGTGTAGGTGAGGCCGTCGTCGGACACCGTCCAGCTCTCGGCGAGATCGCCGACCACCTTCGACGTGTCGTTGAGGTCGAGGCGGACGAGCAGGCTGTAGGTGTTGCTGGTCATCTCGGCAGTCGAAATCTCGAAGGCCTCGCCCGGATCCATGGTGATGATATCGTCAATCGCCCAAGCCTGGACCAGTGTGTCCTCCGGCGTATCGGCGAGAGTTGGCTGCGCCACACCCATCGTGAGCGCAAGCGCGGCGGAGGCAGTCAGAAGTCGAAAACGTCCACGGAGCTTATGCATCATCTTGCGTTTCCCTCTTTTTTATGCCCTTGCGGGCTCTTCTTCATGAGATCAGGCCTGCTCGTGCCACGCCTGCCCCAGAACTCTCAACCAATTCTCCCGACAGATCTTTTTAAGCTCGCGATCACCATATCCGGCACCCTTGAGCGCCGCAACGAGCCTCTGATTGCCCGCCGCATCGCCGATTTCCTCCGGTATGGTCGCGCCGTCGAAGTCGGAGCCCAGCGCAATGCAGTCGATCCCGACACGCTCGACCATGTAGTCGACGTGTCGCACCATATCGGCGAGCGGGGTTGCAGCATATTCCTGTCCGTCCCCGCGCAGCATGGTCGTCGCATAATTGAGGCCGACCACTCCCCGGCTCTCGCGAATCGCATCGAGCTGGCGGTCGGTCAGATTGCGTGCGACCGGCGTCAGCGCATGCGCATTGGAGTGGCTGGCGACGAGCGGCTGGTCCGTCGTCTTCGCGACGTCCCAGAAGCCCTTTTCGGTGATGTGCGCGAGATCGATGAGAATGCCGAGCCGGTTGCAGGCGCGTACCAGTTCGAAACCTGCTGCGGTGAGACCCGGCCCCGTGTCCGGCGTGGACGGAAAGGCGAACGGCACGCCATGGCCGAAAGCATTGTGCCTGCTCCAGACCGGGCCGAGCGAACGGAGCCCCGCCGCATGGAGGGTCTCGAGCGCCGCAAGCTCTGGCCCGATCGCCTCGCAGCCCTCCATGTGCAAAACGGCAGCGAAGACGCCCTCCTCGGATGCCGTGCGAATTTCCCCGGTCGAGCGGCAAAGCCGCCAGGCGCCGGCGCGGTCAAGCCTGAAGGCGACGTCGGCAATCTCCATTGCTGTCGCGAGCGACACCATGTGGTCGAGCGGCTTGGCAAGCGGGGTCGCGTAATGACCGTTCTCGTCCGGCACATTCAGCACGGGATCGCCCGACGGAATATAGATGGCGCACAGGCCGCCGATGAGGCCTCCCTCTCTGGCGCGCGGGGCGTCGATATGACCTTTGTCGGTCCCGTGGGCAAATTCGGCCACGGGATCGACACCTGCGCGTGCATGCCGCCAGAGCCGCAACAGCACGTCATTATGGCCGTCGAAAACCGCCTGCATTCGCAAAATTCCTCGTTATGTCAGGGAGAGCGGATAAATCATCCGCCAAGCCGCATCCGCTCAAGGGGCCAGGCCGATGCTATTGAAAGGCATCGGTCATTTCAATGAGTTTCCAGGGGAACCACGACCGCAGCTTGTAGCGAAATGTTGCATGAAAGCCGCAATCGGGCGCCGAGCAGTCGTCCGGCACAGCCCGTTCGAGCGTCAGGAAATGCGAAAGCAGCGGAAATCTGCCATTGCTTCCGCTGTTGCCGCTGCTCGGGCTGTCATGAGGACGATGGAATGAATGAGACCCCAGAAGGAATTTGACGTGCGGTTGATCGCGAATGCAAGCCTCACAACGCGTTTGGCCCGAACCTTCGTCTGCCTGGTGCTGATGCTCGGCATTGCGGGCTGCGGCGGCCGCCCCGTCGGAGTTCTCACCCCATCCGGCTCCGCCGATGGCGCTTCCAAGGTCGATCTCCTGGTGGCGACGACGCGCGCGCCATCCGGCGATCCTGCCATACTCTTCACCGGCGAGCGCGCTCAAGGGCTTTCGCTGACGGAAATCGTCGTTTCCATTCCCCCGGAACAGAACCGCAAGGTCGGCCAGGTGCAGTGGCCGAAAAGACTGCCGCCCGATCCACGCCGCGATTTCTCGACTGTCAGCGTCGAGCCGCTCGAGGCCGGACTGCAAACGCAGGCTTGGCTAAAGGGGCATCTGCCCAGGAGCCGGCGCGTGCTGATCTTCGTCCACGGCTTCAACAACCGCTTCGAGGATGCGGTCTACCGCTACGCTCAGATCGTCCACGATTCGCATGCCGAGGTCGCGCCCGTCATCTTCACCTGGCCTTCGCGGGCGAGCATCTTCGATTACAACTACGACAAGGAGAGCACCAACTATTCGCGCGACGCACTGGAAGAGCTGCTGCAACGCGCGGCAAGCAATCCCGCGGTCGGCGAAATCACGGTAATGGCGCATTCCATGGGATCGTGGCTCACCGTGGAGGCGCTCCGGCAAATGGCGATCCGCGACGGCCGGGTCGACGCCAAGATCACCGACATCATCCTCGCTTCACCCGACCTCGACGTCGATGTCTTCGCCAAGCAGATGCAGGCGATGGGCGAGAAGCGCCCCAAATTCACGCTCTTCGTCTCCCGCGATGACCGGGCGCTGACGGTCTCGCGGCGGATTTCCGGCAACATCGACCGGCTCGGACAGATCGATCCGACCGCGGAGCCCTATCGAAGTCAGCTCGAACGGGCCGGCATCACCGTGCTAGACCTGACGGCGCTTAAGGGTGGAGACAAGCTCAATCATGGGAAGTTCGCCGAAAGCCCAGAGGTCGTGCGGCTCCTGGGCAACCGGTTGATCGCCGGCCAGACCGTCACGGATTCCGATGTCGGCCTCGGCGAGCGCGTGGGCGCCGTCGCCCTTGGAACGGCGCAGACGGTGGGCAGCGCCGCGAGCGTCGCCGTCTCGACGCCGATCATGATCTTCGACCCCCGTACCCGGGAGAATTACGACGACCAGCTCCGCCGGCTCGGCCAATCGGTCGAAAACACGGTCGGCTCGGCGGTGACGCCCTGAGGGTTCGGGACGGACGGCCCTTCAATGGAAGGTCGACTTGGAGAAGAGGTTGAGGACCAGCACGCCGGCAATTATGAGCGCAAGGCCGAGAATGGCGGCAATGTCCAGCTTCTGGCCGAAGGTCAGGTAGCCGACGAGCGATATCAGCACGATACCCAGGCCGCTCCAGAGCGCATAGGCGATGCCGACCGGTATGTAGCGCAACGTGTAGGACAGGAAGAAGAAAGCAACCGCATAGCAGGCGATCATGAGCAGGGTCGGCGCGAGCCGCGTGAAATGCTGGGCAGCCTGCATGGCCGATGTGCCAAGCACTTCGAAAACGATGGCGATGACCAGGACTGTGTAGAGCATGGCGGGGTTCACGGTTCGACTCCGTCGTTTGAGAATGGGTGGCGCCGCACTTCCGCGGCCTCCGGAGCTGGACGCGCTCACAGACGTTCGCGCTGCCGCTCTATTCGTTTGTTTTTGCCGCATTTGTGCGACGTCAGGTGGTTCCGGCCGACTGCAAGATGCTCTATTGCAGCGACAGCGCCTTGAGCTTCTGAAGTAGCTCGGCGCGCGTCGACGCTTCGAGGTCGTGGCTCTGCAACAGGTCGGCGAGCCACACGCCGTCGGCGGCAAAGCGGGCGATGAGGCAGCTCGGCGAGCCGTCGGTTTCCGCAAACTCTGCCGACCGACGTTCCACCCAGTCTCGCCAGCGCGCCTTGAGATGCGGCTCGGCGAGAAGCGCGATCGCCAGCACCTGCCAGTCCTGCCCTTCCGCATCAGCATCAAGGGCAAAACAGACGGTAAGATAGCCGCGGGTGAAGCGCCCTCTTTCGACATCGTCCTCGACCATAGCCCCCTCGATCGCCCGATCGAAGCGGGTGATCAGCTCATCGAACAGGCCGTCCAGCAAGGCGAGCTTGTTCGGAAAGTGGTGCAGGAGCCCGCCCTTGCTGACGCCCGCCGCCTGGGACACCTTGTCGAGCGTCACCGCGGCAATCCCCTGCTCGAGCGACAGCCGTGCGGCGACCTCCAGCAATTGCTGGCGCACCCGCTCCGGCTCCTTCTTTCTTTGATAGGCGTTCTTCATGGCACATAAAAGATACCGTCCAGACGGTTTTGTCAAGTGCGCAAAGCGAAGCAGCATCCGCCGCGGTGAAACGCCGCAAGCAACAAGCAGGCATTGTCCCCGACCCGGAGCCGCGATACGAAAATTGGCGCGAGGAAATTGCAATGTCGGAAACGGAAACGACCACCCTCTATGAGGCGATTGGCGGCGAAGCCACCGTGCGCGCGCTGACGCGACGCTTCTACGAGCTCATGGACAGCTTGCCCGAGGCAGCCCGCTGCCGCGCCGTGCATCCGCCGGATCTTTCGGGCAGCGAGGAAAAGCTCTACGAATATCTGACCGGCTGGCTCGGCGGGCCGCCGATCTATGTGGAAAAGCGCGGCCACCCGATGCTGCGCCGCCGCCACTTCATCGCAGAAATCGGCCCGGCCGAGCGTGACGAATGGCTCCTCTGCTTTACCCGCGCCCTGGAGGAAACGGTCTCCCATCCGAAGCTGAGGGAAATAATCCTCGCGCCGATCACCCGCCTCGCCCTTCACATGCAAAACAAGGAATAGCTCGGATGTCCGCCGGCACGCTCCGCTCGACCATGCTTTTCGTTGCCGGGCTGATGGGCCTCTTCGGCGTGGCCGCCGCGGCAGCTGCTTCGCATGGGGCGGATCCACGGCTGCTCGGCGGGGCATCCGCCATGTGCCTCGCCCATGCACCGGCGCTCGTAGCGCTTTACGGCGGGTGGGCACATCTTCGCACCGCCGCGCTTTCCGCCCTAATGTTGGCAGTAGGAACGGCGCTCTTTGCCGGGGACCTGACACTGCGTCATTTTGCCGGACATGGTCTCTTTCCGATGTCGGCACCGCTTGGTGGTTTGACGATGATGGCGGGGTGGCTGGCCGTGGCGCTCGGTGCCTTCTTGCCGCGCGGCTGATGTTGCTGGGTCGGATTCTTGGCGCTGCTGCCCTGGTCACCCTGCGCGCTCTGCGCCTCAACCACAGCTGTCCGCTGCAGAAGCGTTTCGGCCGAAGCGAAGAGAAGCCGCCTCCCCTTGTCGGGGAGGTGCCGCAGGCCCAGAGGATAAGAACGGGCACGAGCCTGAAGCTCCCCTACGCCCCCTCGACGACGGTATAGCCCTCGAATTTCGGCGGTCCGAGATACATGGCCCGGCTGTCGCCGGCGCCCCTATGTGCCGACCGGAAGCTTTCCGATTTCGTCCAGGCGAGGAATGCGTCCTTGCTTTCCCAGGTCGATTTCGAGATGAACGGCGTGTAGCCCTCTTCCGGAACGCTCTCGCCCCTCAGCAGATGGAAGTCGATGAAACCCGGCATATCCGCAAGGCTCGAGTCGCGGCCCTTCCAGACAGCCTCGAAGGCTTCTTCCTTGCCGGAGGCGACACGGAAACGGTTCATCGCAAAGTACATGGCTTACCTCTCGAGCGCCTGCCGTTCCGGAGCGGGATTTGCCGCGGGGCGCGGGAACGGCAGGATAACGCCCTCCGCCCCCGGCGCAAGCCCGAGCGGCCCCCGTCCCGGCTGCCTCGCCTGGCCTGCCGGAAATTCGGTGACGTTCGGGTTCTCCTCCAACATTCGAGCGCGCCGCGTCAGCAACTCGTAAAGCTCCGGCACCAGCCCGTCGCCGAACTGGCAGGCCAGCTTGTGAAGACCGATCAACATCATTCGATCGAGACGCTCATCACTCATCGTGGACACTCCATGCGTCGGCGGAGATCGGCAACGCCGTCCGCTCTTTCTCTCCTTTGGGAATCATTCGTCGGCGCCGGCGGAGAGATCCTGAAGCGCCCGTTCCAGGCTCGACTTTGATCCGTTGCGCAGCGGCACGAAGGCCTTGCCCCACTTCTTGCAGCCCGTCTTCACGCGAAGACAAGCGTCGTGGCTGATGCAATCGATCGGGCAGAAGACGCAGTCGACCGAGGGCAGAACCCGGTCGATACGCGAGACCGCTTCGCGTAGACCACCGTCATGATGGATGAGTTCCGCGCCGTAGGAGCTGGCGATCTCACGCAAATGGGCGACCTGGCAGTCGCGGCCGCCGACATAAAGGAAACTGCGGCCCTCGAGCGTCGCCTTGCCGGCCGCTGGCCGCGCCGGGCTCGTTTCCGACTTTGACTTGCCGTTGCTGACCTTGCCTGAATTCCACTGCCGCTTGCCGCGCATGCATTCCTCTCCGCTTGCATCGGCGAGACGAGCCTCATCGCCGATCGCCTCCAAATCCTGTTTCGGTACACACCACCCGGTTGTGTGATGACGGCACCTTATGAAACTTGATGGTTACAGTAAAGTATAAACATGAGCATCATACTCATATTTAAATCGGAGCCCGTCGGCCCTGCAGCGAAGGCCTGCCATTCCCGCAGAAGGCATTCAGCGTTTGAAGTCGATGGGAATGGTGAAGACCCAGCTGTCTCGTCCGGCTCCAGCGGGAATGGGCGGGAACGGCGCGGCGCGGCGCACCGCATCGAGCGCCGCTTCGTCGAGAATCGAAGAGCCGGCGCTTCTGGCGAGACTGACGCCGGCAAGGCCTCCATTGGAAGTCACGGTGAAGCGCACATGCGCGACGCCGCGCAGCCCCTGACGCTTGGCTTCCGCCGGATAGTACCGTGCTCGGCTGAGCTTTCGCCGGACTTTGCCTTTGTAGTTGTCGATTGCAGCGTTGCCCGCTTCCTGAGCGGCAGCGCCCCGCCTTGCGCCCGTCGCCGCAGTCACGGCTGCGCTTTCGACGCCGTCCGCCTGCCCCCTGACCTGGGTTGCCTTCTGGTCGCCCGCTTCGCCGGCCTTCTTCCGGGCAATCTTCTTCTTGACTAGCTCCTTTTTCGGCTTCGATTTCTCGACCTTCGGCCGTTCGATTTTCGGCGGCTCCGGCTTCTCCTGCGGAACAACCGTCTCGACCGGCGCAGCGCTCGCGACCACTGACGCCTCGGCGACCTCTGCGGCAGGAAGCTCCTCAGCGGGCAGGATCACGTCCGCTTCCCCGGGAACCACGTCGGGCGGCTGTCCCGAGGCGATATTGGGCAATGCCGGCTCGAACGCTTCGGCTGCCTCTTCCGTCGGCTGTATCTCGGTCGGCGTCAGTTCCTCAGCCGCTTCTTCCGTCGGTTCAATGAGCACGGACGGCTCGCCGGCCTGAAGCGAATCCTGAAATGCATCGCCGAGCAAGGTGACCTCGGTCGCCGCGCCGCCAGCCATGAGGACATCGTCCTCGCTCGGCTCGAACAGCATTGCGCCGCCGGCATGCGCCAGCAGCGAGAGGCCGATCGCCCCGGCCCATTTGACGATTTGCTTCATCCGAGATCGCCTTCCAACGGCATTTCAGCGAACGGGCATTCAACCCTTGAGTTCCACCGCGGACCTGGAGCCGGTCTTCAGACGGGTCATGCAGGCGCCTTTGCCGATACCCTCACCCACGCAGGCCGGCGCATCGTTGATCAGCAGGCTCTTGACCGCCTCACATTTCGTGCCGGGCAATTCGAACTGCCGAACCTTCGTCTTGCCGGACGGCAGGTCGCGGAAGTCGAGTACGGCCATTCGTTCGACGAGGCCCTTCTGATCGAAAAGGACGAATTCGAAGGAGACTTTGGAGAGCGACTGCTCGAAGCCGTTGTCGGCAACGAAGGTCAGCTTGCAGCCCTTCTCCGAAGGAGTGACCTCGTTGAGTTCGATCGCCAGTCCGCCCGAAGCGACCGCATCTTGCGCACGGACTGCGTCTGGGGCGGACAGTACCGCGGTTGCTGCCCAAAAGGACGAAACGGGAAAGATAGACCATCACGACACCATCCATGCTCCGCCCCACGAAGGCTTCGCGGCATAAAACTTGACTATAAACATCCTGTATTGCGTCCTTAAAAAAATATGAGTAATGAAGTCAAGATAGCAAATGACATGCGCGACAGGAACGCTGGGAAAACCCCCGGGCGATCACTTTGCGAGCTGGGTTAATCCGTGACACCGAACGATCGCGAAACGCAGAGCTCATCCCAGCCGCCGAGCCCGATCAGTCAGCCGACGCGGATCGTGGAAAGCCGCGAACTGTTCGGCGGCGACAGCGAGATCCTAATCTCCCACGGCGGCGCGACATACCGGATGAGGATCACGCGCCAAGGGAAACTGATTTTGAACAAATAGCCGAGATGACGATGGACAAGAGCATGCGCCACAACCCTTCCGAGATCCGCGCCTATCGTGCCGCGCACCCGAAGCTGCGGGAGCGTGACATTGCCGCCCAGCTCGGTATCTGCGAAGCCGCACTTGTCGCAGCGGAATGCGGCTTCACCGCCGTCCGCATCGACAGCGACGCCAATCGCTTCCTCGAGCGCGCGGTAGATCTCGGCGAAGTGCTCGCGCTCACCCGCAACGAAAGCGCCGTCCACGAGAAGATGGGCATCTACGAGAACGTAAAGGCGGGAAAGATGGCGGCTCTTGTGCTCGGCTCCGAGATCGATCTGCGCGTTTTCCCGAGTGCCTGGGCCCACGGATTCGCCCTCTTGAAGGCTGACGCCCAAGGCACGGTCCGTTGCAGCCTGCAGTTCTTCGACAAATGGGGCGATGCCGTGCACAACATCGCCGAACTCTGGGCCGTGCGCAAGCCGACCGCAGATGGGCATGTAACCTCACTCGAGGCTCTCGACGCCAAGGGTGAGATGGTCATCCAGTTCTTCGGCAAGCGCAAGGAAGGCTTTGCCGAACGGCCGGAATGGCGCTTGCTCGTCGAAGGACTGCCACGCCTCAACACCATCGCCGCAGCCTGAGGGAGGTGAGCATGAGCGGCTTCGACTTCCGCCGATTTCGCCTTTGGGAACTGGCGCTTGCCTTGATTGCGGTCGCCGCACCCTTCGTCCTGCCGGCGATTGTCCCGAGATCCTCGCAGCTCCTGCGCCCCGCAATGGCTGAGAGCCTGGAGCAGCCGGACACCTCGCGCGTCGTTTCCATCGGCGGCGCGGTCACGGAGATCATCTATGCGCTCGGCGAAGAGCGCCGGCTCGTCGGACGGGATTCAGCACCTATCCCGAGGCGGCCTTGAGGCTCCCCGACGTCGGCTACATGCGGCGATTGGCTCCGGAGGGCATCATCGCCGTCAATCCGACGGCAATCGTCGCGGTCGAAGGCAGCGGGCCACCGGAAGCACTCGCACTGCTTAAAGAAGCAAACATCCCTTTCACCACGATCGCCGAGACCTACGACCGGCAGGGGATCCTTGCCAAGATCCGGGCGATCGGCGCATTTCTCGGGGTCGAGGACAAAGCGGAAGCCCTCGCCCGATCAGTCGAGAAGGAGCTGGACGCCACCCTGGCGGGCGCCGATCTCCGACCGGAAGGCGACCGCAAACGTGTCCTCTTCGTCCTCAGCGTAGAGGGCGGCAAAATCATGGCTTCGGGCACGGGGACGGCCGCCAGCAGCATCCTCGGTCTCGCAGGTGCGGCCAATGCCGCCGGCGGCTTTACCGGCTACAAGGCCATGACCGACGAGGCGATCGTCGAGGCGAAGCCGGACGTCATCCTGATGATGGACCGGGGCGGGAGCCAAGGCACGAGCGCCGATGCGCTCTTTGCCCTGCCGGCCCTTAGCCTCACCCCCGCCGCAAAGGCCAAGGCGCTGATCCGCATGGACGGCTTGCATCTGCTCGGCTTCGGCCCGCGCACAGCAAGCGCGATCCGCGAATTGAATGCGGCAATCTATGGAAAGAAAGCCAATGCCTCCGAGTGAAGCCATCGGCGGTAGAAGCGCGCCCGAATTGGCCGGCGACCTTCTCCATGCATGGAGGAGAGGCGATCGCTCGCGCCTGGCGCGCTTTGTCATCGTCGTGCTGGCCGCCCTCGCGCTTGCGACCTTCGCCACATCGATCGTGACCGGCGCGGCCGATGCGTCGCTCGGCAATGTCCTGCGCTGGCTCGCCGGCGAGGCAGCGGCCGATCAGAGGCTGAGTGCGCGCGACCGCATCATAATCCTCGACATCCGTCTGCCGCGTGCTGTGCTCGGCATGCTGGTCGGCGCAGCGCTCGCGGTTTCCGGCGCCGTCATGCAAGGCCTCTTCCGCAATCCCCTCGCCGACCCCGGCCTTGTCGGCGTTTCCTCGGGTGCAAGCCTCGGCGCCGTTCTGGCGATCGTGCTCGGCAGCGCCGCTCTCGCTCCGCTCTTAGCGCTTTTTGGCGTCTACACACTACCACTCGGCGCCTTCTGCGGTGGCCTTGCAACCACGGTGTTGCTCTACCGCATCGCGACGCGCGGCGGCGAGACCTCCGTGGCGACGATGCTTTTGGCGGGGATCGCTCTTGGTGCCTTGGCCAATGCGGTGACCGGCGTGCTCGTGTTCATTGCCGACGACAAACAATTGCGCGACCTCACCTTCTGGGGCCTCGGCTCTCTCGCCGGCGCCAGTTGGACGAAAATCGCTGCTGCCGGGCCGATCATTCTCCTGGCGCTTGCCACAACGCCTTTCCTGGCGCGGGGCTTGAACGCGATCACGTTTGGAGAGGCGGCAGCCTTTCACATGGGCATCCCCGTGCAGCGGCTGAAGAACATCGCCATTCTGAGCGTCGCCGCCGCGACCGGCGCATCCGTCGCCGTCTGCGGCGGCATCGGCTTTGTCGGGATCGTCGTGCCGCATCTGTTGCGCCTGGTGATCGGCCCCGATCACCGCTACCTGCTCCCGGCTGCGGCTCTCCTCGGCGGCACGATGCTGATCTTCGCCGACATGCTCGCGCGCACGATTGTTTCGCCCGCCGAACTGCCGATCGGCATTATCACCGCCTTTGTAGGCGCGCCCTTCTTCCTATGGATCCTGCTCCGCGGGCGCTCGCATATGGGACTGTGACCCGCATGATCAGGGTATACGATATCTCCGTCCGCCTTTCCGGCCGACAAGTGCTGAGCGGCGTTTCGTTCGATGCCTCACCCGGCTCGATGACCGCGATCGTCGGTCCGAACGGTTCGGGCAAGACGACGACCCTGAAGGCGATTTCGGGCGAGCTTGCGCTGTCCGCCGGTCGGGTGACGATCAATGGTCATGATCTGTCCCGCCTGAGGCCGTGGGAGTTGGCACTCAAGCGTGGCGTCCTACCGCAAGCAACCGTCGTCTCCTTCCCCTTTACAGTGCGGGAAATCGTCGGGCTCGGCCTTTCAGCCGCCGCCGCAGGCACGACTCGGCCTGAGCGTCTCGCCGACGAAGCGCTCGAAGCCGTCGATCTGGCAGGTTTCTCCGGCCGCTTCTACCGGGAGCTTTCGGGCGGCGAGCAGCAGCGCGTGCAGCTTGCCCGCGTGCTCTGCCAGATCTCCGCGCCGGTCGGTGATGGGGAGCCGCGCTATCTGCTGCTCGACGAACCGGTCTCGAGCCTCGATATTCGCCATCAGCTGACGATCATGCGGCTCGCGCGCCAGTTCTGCGAAGGGGGTGGCGGCGTCATCGCGGCGATGCATGACCTCAATTTGACCGCGATGTTCGCCGACCGAATGGTGATGATGAAGGCGGGGCGTATTCGCGCCAGTGGAGCGCCGAGGGATGTGCTCACCGACGATGCCATGGAAGTAGTATTCGGATGTCGAATGCGGGTGAGCGTTGCACCGGAGCACGACACTCCCTTCGTACTTCCGCAAGCTGCATCGATCTGAACAATTGCCGCCCCACCATCAGACACCGTTGAAGCGGCCCAATAGCAACGATAGGATTTACCGAAACAATTTTCGCTCTCATGCGTTGATCGAGCGCTAGCGGGGAAACGCCGCTTCGGCAAAGCAGAGCGGCCGGCCCTCTCCTCCCTCTGCTGAATGAACTTTCAAGCTCAATGAAGCGCCGGCATCCTGGGCCGGCGCAACAGTGAAGGAGCAAAAAGATGGCAACGGGTCTTTACTCCGGTTCAAGCAGCAAGAAGCGGAATGGCAGTGCGGTGGCCAATTCCATCGAGGACCAGCTCCAGGAGATGCGCGAGGATATCACCCGTCTCGCAACATTGATCGCCGATCGTGGGGCGACCGCCTCGCGCGACGCTAAGTCGCGAGCTCGCGATGTGCGGGAGCAGGCGGAAGCGGACTTTCAGGACCTGTTTGCCACCGGCGAGCAGATGCTTTCCGACCTTCGCCACCGCTATGCGGACACGGAGAGGGAATTGCGCCGCACGGTCCGCGAACATCCCGTCGCAACTCTCGGCGTAGCTGCCATCATCGGGCTGATTGCAGCCGCCATGCTGCGCCGTTAGAGCGCTTCGGAAGTCGCCTGGAGCGCGGCCCTCGCAAAAGTGTCATGAAGACCGGAGCCATTAAGAAACCGGGGAGTAGGCGATGCAGACATTAGCGGCAGTGCTGACAGCATTGGTGGCTGCCGATTTCGGCGCCGCAGCCTCCCGCTACAAGCGCAACGCACTCCTATGGGCGGCCATCGCGCTGCTGCTCGCCACGGCCTACGTTTTTGCTCTTGTGGCAATTGCTCTGCTGCTCGCCCAGTATTTCTCGCCCGTTACGGCTGCGGTGGGCGTGGCACTCGGGCTCGTGGTGGCCGCCCTTATTCTCGTCTCGGTCATCGCGGGCCTCAACGCTCGCGATCGCCGCCTCGCGGAAGAACGGCGCCGCCGGTCGCTGGCGAAGACGAACCTGGCGCTCATGGCTGGCACCAGCCTGCTGCGGAGACAACCCCTGATCGCCCTCGGCACGGCAATCGCACTGGGCGCTTTACTCGGCCTCGGCACCGGCCGCCGCCGCCGCGAAAGGCTCTAAGCGCATCGGCCCGATAATCGGAACCGATTTTCACCGACATGTGCAGCGATACAACGACATGCAAAAAAATGGACCTAAAGCGGCAGACGGATCAGAGCGGTCACGCCGGCAGGCATATATTCCACCTTCACCGAACTGCCGATAACCTTGTCCAGGCTGCGCTCGATCAAAAGGGACCCGAAGCCGCGCCGCCGCGGTTCGCGCACGGGCGGCCCGCCCACCTCCGTCCACGTCAGATGCAATACGGCCCCGCCCTCCTCGCCCACGCCGCGCGCGGTCAGCACGATCTTTCCGTTCGGCACCGACAGCGAGCCATACTTCACGGCATTCGTCGCCAGCTCGTGCAGCACCAGCCCCAGTCCGACTGCCTGGTCAGGCCCCAGCAGGATCTCGTCCTTGTGCAGTTCGACCTGCTCCGCATAATCACTGACATAGGGCCGCAACTGTTTCGATATTAGTTCGGAAAGCCGGATCGTGCCCCACTCATAGTCAGACAGCAGCACATGCGCTTCGGATATAGCTTGCAGCCTACCGGCGAAGGCAGCCATGAATTCGGCCGGATCACTGGTCTGGCGTAGCGTCTGTCGCGCCAGCGATTGCAGCATTGCGAGCGTGTTCTTTACCCGATGGTTCAATTCCTTAAGCAGGAGACGGGTCCGATTGACGGCATCCTGCTGCTCGGAGACGTCGATTGTCATGCCGAGGAAGCTTAGCGGGACTCCGTTCGTGTCGCGGTCATGCACCCTGCCGCGTCCAAGCAACCAACGTCCGCTCGCACGGATGCGGAACATGCCGTCATATTCCTCGTCGGCCGCCATTGCTTGGCGAAGCTTCGCGAAGGTCCCGGCACGGTCGTCCGGGTGGATCGCGGAAAAGACCGCCTTGGCGCTCGCCGTCCCGTCCGCCTGCAGCCCGAACATGCGCATCATTGCGCCATCACAGGCAACCGTACCGGCGCGAATGTCCCATAGCCAGCTGCCGACATTCGCCGCTTGCAGCGCCATCGCAAGCCGTTGCTGTTCACGCAGCAGCGCCCCCTCCCGATGCGCCCGCCTGCTTGTCTCATCCTTGAGCTTGAGCAGCGAGGCCGCCACGTCGCCGATCCGTCGCAACTCATCGATCTGTTTTTCTGAGACCTCGCTGCGAGCGGCGACGTCAAAGACACAGACTGTGCCGACGACCTGACCTGCGATGAGGATCGGAACACCCGCATAGAACTGCAGGAATGGCGATTCAGCGACGTCAGGTCGGCTGCGAAACACCGGATGATGAGAGGCATCGAGCACAACAAAGGCGCCGCCCGCTGCAATCGTGTGTGCACAGAACGACCCCTTTATGCGCATCCGGGTTTCCGTCGTGCCGACGGCCGCCTTGAACCATTGCCATTCCTGGTCGACGAGCGTGACCAGAGCGATCGGCGCGTCGAACAACCCGGCCGCCAGCCTTGCCAGCGCGTCGAAGTCGTTGTCGGGCAGGGCCGTGTCGGGCAAGGAGGCATGCGATGCTCCAAGGCGGTCTTGCGAGACGAGTACCCCAGCAAGCATTGGCAGCATCGCGGTTACCTCATGCATCGGTTCGAACGTGTGCGGCGCCGTGTGCAGCGCCGCGCGTCTTGACGCGCAAGGTCGCTGTAGCACTTGGATTGCTGCATGTCTTTCGATCTAAGGCGAGACGCGGTAGCGCTCCGATCTCATTAATCTTAGATCGGCGGAATCTTAGATCGGCGGCAATCGCAAGCAAAGAGCAGGCGCCGTGTATCCGCCGCCAAAGCGGGCCAACATTCAAAGACATCTTGTCTCGCGGCTTGCGGGCGGGTGCGATCAGGAAACGAAAGCGCGCGAGGTGATGGGAGCGGAGGTCTCATCCGGCCCATAGTCGTTTTCGCCATGGACCTGAAGAATCTCCTGAAGGCGCTGGCGGGCGCGGTTGACGCGGCTTTTGATCGTGCCCAGCGCACAGCCGCAGATGGTCGCCGCTTCCTCATAGGAAAAGCCGGAAGCGCCGACGAGTATGATCGCTTCGCGCTGGTCGGGCGGCAATTGGTCGAGAGCGCGCCGGAAATCCTGAAGATCGAGAGAGCCATATTGCTCCGGGTGATGTGCGAGGGTCTCGGTGAGGTGCCCATCGCTGTCCTGGACCTCCCGGCCGCGCTTGCGCATCTGGCTGTAAAGCTCGTTGCGCAGGATCGTGAAGAGCCAGGCCTTCATATTGGTGCCGATTTCGAAATGATCCTGTTTGGCCCAGGCCTTCATGATCGTGTCCTGCACGAGGTCGTCCGCGCGATCATGGCGGCCGATCAACGACATCGCGAAGGCACGGAGGCTTGGGAGAGCCGCGAGCATCTCGCGCTTGAATTCTTGATTTTCAGATGGCATTCCGGCGCTCACTCCTTGCCTTGCAGCACCGATCGTCGTTCCGCAGATTCCAATCTCTCCAGGAGCTCCACGAAGCGAGCAGGAACGGCCTCCTCCTGCACAGACTGATAGAGTGCCTTCAGCTTCACCGCGATCTGCGCGTTCGGGTCGTCGGATTTCGGACTCGTGCCGATGGGACGCCCTCCCCCTGAAGTATATCTCATTACAACTTCGCCCTTGAAAGTTCGCCTGCACACTAACGCCGCGAAAAAATGAAAGGTTCCGAGGGGGAACCTTTTTTTCGACCGCACGTTTTTGCAGCGGTACAAAGCCACGAACAAGGATAGAGGGAGTCCTGTATGACACTGTCCACCCGCATCGCTCCATTTCTCCCCTACCTGCGCCGTTACTCCCGTGCCCTGACCGGCTCGCAAACCTCGGGCGATGCCTACGTCGCCGCGGTGCTCGAGGCGCTCATCGCGGATACTGCCATCTTCCCTCGGGCAAGCAACGATAAGGTTGCCTTGTTCCGGCTCTTCACTTCGCTGTTCGGTTCTTCGTCCATGCTGGTTCCGGAGCCGACGTCGCCGTTTGCATGGGAACAGAGGGCGTCGGTCAACCTTGCTGCGGTCACGCCGCTCGCGCGGCAGGCTTTCCTGCTCGTTTCCGTCGAAGGATTCAGCCCTTTGGAGGCCGCAGAGGTGCTGGACGTCGATACCGACAAGCTGACCGTGCTGCTCGATCGCGCTTCGCAGGAAATCTCCCGCCAGGTTGCGACCGATATCTTGATCATCGAAGACGAACCGCTGATCGCGATCGATATCGAGCAAATGGTGGAGAGCCTTGGCCATCGCGTCACCGGCATCGCGCGAACCAGGGACGAAGCCGTTGCCCTGTTCAACGCGACGAAACCCGGCATGGTGCTTGCCGATATCCAGCTCGCCGACGGCAGCTCTGGGATCGACGCCGTCAACGAGATCCTGAAGGCGAGCACCGTTCCGGTGATCTTCATCACCGCCTTCCCGGAACGGCTCCTGACCGGCGAAAGACCCGAGCCCACCTTCCTGGTGACCAAGCCATTCAATCCGGAAATGGTGAAGGCGCTGATCAGCCAGGCGCTCTTCTTCAACGAGTCCACGAAGGCCGCCGCCTGACGTTTCACTGCAAAACGGATTTCACACCCGCCACGCTCTCCCTCCTGCCTTTGCTAGTCAGGGGGGAGGGAGACGCGGCGCGCATACTCCAACGCAAAACAGCCAGTGCCGAGGGATGGCACTGGCTGAGCTCTGCAACTCACTGAGGGGGAATCGTGAGTTGGCAACCGGCGGTATGCCTCCGACGTCACATTGGGGGCCATGTGCGTCACCGCTCGGTTAAGCCTAAAAACGCTCAACTGCTAAAAAGGTTCCCCGGCGGCTGCAAATCTGACTTGACGCAGGCCCAACGGCCACTATGCCATTGATTTATGCCATTGATTCGAGTTCGGCTCGATGACGATAAAGCGCCAGGAAACGCCGATAGTCCCGGTCGTAGGACGCGCGCAGAGCCGGGTTTGGAAGGCGCTCCTGACCGGATGAAGCCATAGCCTCGCCCGCAGCCGCAAGGTCAGGATAGAGGGAGCCGGCAACAGCCGCCGCCATCGCCGTACCAAGCAGGACCGCATCAGGCGTCTCCGGCGCGATCACCCGGCAGCCGGTGACGTCGCAATACAATTCCATCAGCAAGGGATTGCGCACATGGCCGCCGGTGACGTGCAAGGTGTCAAGGTCGTAGCCCACTTCCCTCATCATTTCCAGAATGCGGCGGATTCCCAGCGCGATCGCGACGCAGGTCCGCCAATAGAGTCGGCAGAGCGCATCGAAGGACGAGTCGAGTGCGAGCCCACTGATGACGCCGAGCCCGTGCGGATCGGCGAGCGGCGACCGGTTCCCGTGAAAGTCCGGCAAGACATAAAGGCGATCGGCGAAGTCGGCGCCATGAGCCGCGCGCAGCTCCTGCACCCGCCGGATGATGCCCATGTGGGTTTCGGGGGTAGGCTGGTGGCCCCCTCCGTGCAGGCGGACGATGTGGTCGAGCAGCGCTCCCGTTGCAGATTGGCCGCCTTCGATAAGCCAGAAGCCGGGCAGCACCGCCTCGAAATAAGGTCCCCACATGCCGAAACCAGGCTTCATCTCCCTCGAGAAGGCAACAATGCAACTCGAGGTCCCGGCGATCAGCGCCAGTTGCCGTTCGAGCTTTGCCGGGTTGCGGGCGAAGCCCCCGAGAACGCCGAGCGCGCCGGCATAGGCGTCGATCAGACCCGGCGCCACACGACACTCGGTGTCGAGCCCGAGTTCCGCCGCCGAACCCGCCGTCAGCTTTCCGACAGGAGATCCGACAGCCAGGGACTCCTCCGGCAGACCGCCACGCTCGAGCAGGTCTTCGAGTCCGATCTGTGCGAGATAGTCCTGCTGCCAGCCCCTTTCCCTATGGGCGAGATAGTTCCACTTCGCAGTCAGTGTGCAGCGCGAGCGCGCAACGCTTCCGCTCGCCCTCCAGGACATATAGTCGGCGAGATCGAAGAAATAGCCCGCCCGCTCCCATTGCCTCGGCAGGTTGCTTTTCAGCCACATGAGCTTCGGCATCTGCATCTCCGGCGACATGACCCGGCCAGAGTGGTCGAGCACCGGATGTTCCGTCGCCGTGCAGAAATCGGCCTCGGCCAAGGCCCTGTGGTCGAGCCAGACGATCGTGTCCCAGCGCGCCTCGCCGTCGCGGTTCACCGAAAGCGGCGCGCCAGTGCGATCGCGCACCACCAGCGAGCAGGTGGCATCAAACCCGATCGCGGCAATCTCATCTGGCCGCAAACCGGACTTCACACGCGCCGTCCTCACGGCGTCGCAAGCGGCCGCCCATATCTCTTCGGAATCGTGCTCGGCGTGGTTTTCTTCCGGCCGGTTCATGGCGATCGCCCGGTCGGCCCGCGCGAGAAGGGTTCCATTGCGGTCGAAAATACCCGCGCGGGCGCTCCCGGTTCCGACATCGACCGCAACGACATATTCCCGCATCGATGGATGCCCCTGTCCCGAGATGTTCAAGCTGTGGCCGCCCTGCCGGCGCAAACCCTTGGATCATTGGACAAACTGTATCAATTCGCCCATGTCGTCAAACAGCAGGTCGGGATCGAGACCGGAAAGCGCCTGGCGGTGCCGTTCGTTTCGCGCGTGGCTGGCGCCCGCGAAGGCGAAGACCCGCATGCCCGCCGCCTTCGCCGCCTGGATGCCGGCCGGGCTGTCCTCGATGACGATGCAATCGGCCGGCCGGTGGCCCATCTCGGCGCTCGCATGAAGAAAGAGATCGGGAGCCGGCTTGCCCCGCGCCACCATGCTCGCCGAGAATATATGCGGCTCGAAGAGATCGATGAGCCCGGTCACCGTCAGCGACAGGCGGATGCGCTCGGGCTGGCTCGACGAGGCTACGCAGCAGGCGCCATCGAGCTGGGCAACCGCTTCGCGGACACCACGGACCGGCTTCAGTTCCTGACGAAAGCGGCGGTAGAGCCGCATCCGCATTCCTTCGAGGAAGGCATCATCGGTGGCAAGCCCATACTCCTCGTGCAGGATCGCGGACATGCTCTTGAGGCTGCGGCCAAGAAAGCGTTGGCTCGCCTCCTCCGTCGTCATCGAGACGCCGGCGGCCTCGAGCGACTCCACCAGGACGGCGAGCGAGATCGGCTCGCTGTCCACAAGCACGCCGTCACAGTCGAAAATGACCAGTCTGGACGCGTGCTCCGCCATAGCATTTCATTCCCCGAGATTGTCGTCCAGATAGAGCTGCAAAGTGGCGCGCGTACCTTTTTCCCAGAGCGATTTCAAGGCGTGGGCAAAACGGCGGCGGAACAGATCGGACTGTGCGACGTCGCCGAAGATGTCCGATAGCGCGAGAAAGGCCATCGGATCGTCCTTGGCCGCGAGCGCGGCAGCATGCAGCCGATCGGCGTTGGCATCGTTGAAGACGATGTCATTGCCGCTGTCCGACGTGCCGGCGAAATAGCGGCACCAGAGGGCCGAGACGAGCGACAATCCGACCACATCCTCGCCGCGGCTGAGTCGATCGGCCGTCGAAGGCAGGATGAATTTCGGCTGGCGGTTCGAGCCGTCCTGCGCCAGCCGCGCAACGGTGTCGCCGATCTTCGGATTGGAGAATCGCGTTTCGATCAGCCTGAAATAGTCGTTGAGGTTCGTATCCGGAACCGGCGGGATGACGGGAATGATCTCCTCGCGCTCGAGCTTTGCCAGGAAGGCGCGGATCAGCGGCTCCTCCATCGCCTCGTGCACGAAATGGATGTCGAGCAATGCCGCCGGATAGGCGATAGCCGCGTGTCCGCCGTTCAGGATGCGGATCTTCATGTGTTCATATGGCGCGACATCCGGAACGAATTGCACGCCCACCTCTTCAAGCGCGGGGCGGCCCTGCGGGAAATGGTCTTCCAGCACCCATTGCTTGAATTCCTCGCAGAAGACCGGCCAGGCGTCGTCTATGCCGTAATCCGAAGCGACGATGCCGATCTCGCGAGCACCGGTTGCCGGCGTGATGCGGTCGACCATGCCGTTGGGAAAGGCGACATTGGCGTCGATCCAATCCGCGAACTCCGGGTCGGAGAGGCGCGCAAGCCCCGAGACCGCCGCCCGCGTCACCTCGCCGTTGCCGGGGATGTTGTCGCAGGACATGATGGTGAACGGCGCGATGCCCCGTGCGCGCCGCTCAGCGAGGCCGGCAAGTATCAAGCCGAAGACCGTCTTCGGCGACAACGGATTGTTCGCGTCCTCGACAATTGCCGGGTGGACGCGATTGAACACGCCCGAAGCGGGATCGATGAAATAGCCGCCTTCGGTGATCGTCATCGAAACGATGCGAATGAGGGGGCTCGCAAGCTGGGCCATGATCGCCGGCGTGTCGCCGGGCTTCAGATAAGCGATCATCGCGCCGGTCACATGCGCCGCCGTGTGGTTGTTGTCCTGCTCGACCACCGTCGTCAGCAGATCCTGTGCTTCCAATTTGGCGCGCATCGCCTCGTCCGACGGCAACACACCGGCCCCGATGATCGCCCAATCATGGTCACGGCCGAGATTGAAGAGATCGTCGAGATAGACCGCCTGGTGGGCGCGATGGAAATTGCCCACACCAAAATGGACGATCCCCGCCCTTAAATCGTGCCGATCGTAATTCGGAATGCCGGCCTTGGCCTTGATCGCGTCAAGAGCGGCAAGCGAGAGTTTGGTCGCCATCGTAATCGTCCTTCCGAGAGCTCAGCTCATCCACTGGCCGCCGTCGACATTGTAGGTCTGAGCCACGACGTAGTCGCTTTCCGATGAGGCGAGGAAGATCGCCATTCCGGTCAGATCCTCGGCCCTGCCCATGCGACCATAGGGAACGGCCTCACCGACGAGGCGCTTCTTCTCCCCGAGCGGACGGTTTTCATATTTTGCGAACAGCGCGTCGACGCCGTCCCAGTGCTCTCCCTCGACAACGCCGGGTGCGATGGCGTTCACATTGATGCGGTGCTTGATAAGGTCGAGACCGGCCGATTGCGTGAGGCTGATGACGGCCGCCTTCGTGGCGCAATAGACGGCGACCAGAGCCTCGCCGCGCCGTCCGGCCTGGCTCGCCATGTTGATGATCTTGCCGCCCCGCCCCTGCGCGATCATCTGTTTGGCCGCCGCCTGCAAGGTGAAAAGCGTGCCGGCGACGTTGATCGAGAACAGCTTCTCGTAGCTCTCGCGGGTGATCTCGACGATCGGCGCGAGATCGAAGAGCGCTGCATTGTTGATGAGGATGTCGAGCCCGCCCGCCTGTTTGACGACAGCGGCAATTGCCGCATCAATCGTCACCTGTCGGGTAACGTCCAACTCGACCGCGTAAGCCGCCGGACCGATATCCGCGGCGGTCTCTCGCGCACGCTCCATGTTGATGTCGGCGATCGCGACGGTCGCGCCTTCGCGCACGTAAGCCTCCGCGAAGGCGCGGCCGATACCCCGCGCCGATCCCGTGATCAGAGCGCTCTTTCCCTCGAGACGTTTCATCGGATTGCCATTCCCTTTTCATCGAACCTGTGGACGCGTTGCGGATCGGGCGTCAGGAATACTTGGTCGCCATGCGTCACGGGGAAGTCGCCGCTGACGCGCGCCGTCATCGTGCCGATGCCGTCGGTATTCACATGCAGGAAGGTGTCGGACCCGAGATGTTCGGCCACGCCGACGGTGCCTCGCCATGTGCCGCGCTCCTTTGAAAGCACGAGATGTTCCGGACGGACACCGATCGTGTGCGCCTGGTGCATCGCCGCGGGAGCTCCCGACACCAGATTCATTTTCGGCGAGCCGATGAAACCGGCGACGAACAGATTGTCCGGCCGGTGATAGAGTTCGAGCGGCGAGCCCACCTGCTCGATGCGGCCGCGGTTCAAAACGACGATCTTGTCGGCCATGGTCATCGCCTCGACCTGGTCGTGGGTGACGTAGATCATCGTCGTTTTCAGTTGCTGGTGAAGCTGGCTTATCTCGAGCCGCATGTTGACGCGCAGCGCCGCGTCGAGGTTGGAGAGCGGTTCGTCAAACAGGAAGGCCTCTGGCTGGCGGACGATCGCCCTGCCGATCGCCACGCGCTGTCGCTGTCCGCCGGACAGCTGGCGGGGCTTGCGGTCGAGATAATCGGTAAGGTTCAGGACGCGCGCGGCATCCGCCACCTTCTTGTCGATCACCGCCTTCTCCTCGCCCGCCATCTTCAGCGGGAAGGCGATGTTGCCGCGCACGCTCATATGCGGGTAAAGCGCGTAGGACTGGAACACCATCGACAGCCCGCGCCTGGCTGGCGGCAAGTCGGTCGCATTCTTGCCGTCGATGACGATCTCGCCGCCGCTGACGTCCTCCAGGCCGGCGATCAGCCTCAGAAGCGTGGATTTGCCGCAGCCGGACGGGCCAACGAAAACGACGAACTCGCCGTCGTCGATGTCGAGGTCGATCGACGGGATCACGGCGTGGGCACCGAAGACCTTCGAGACGTTCTTGAGTGTGATGCTTCCCATGGTCGTATCCTTATTTGACCGCGCCGAAGGTGAGGCCGCGTACGAGCTGCTTCTGCGAGAACCAGCCGAGAATGAGGATGGGGGCGATCGCCATCGTCGAGGCGGCCGACAGCTTCGCGTAGAAGAGGCCTTCGGGGCTCGAATAAGAGGCGATGAAGGCGGTCAGCGGCGCTGCCCGTGCCGCGCTCAGATTGAGCGTCCAGAACGCCTCGTTCCAGGCGAGAATGATGTTGAGCAGTAGCGTCGAGGCGATGCCGGGGATCGCCATCGGCGTCAGCACGTAGATGATCTCCTTGGCGAGCGATGCCCCGTCCATGCGGGCCGCCTCGAGGATCTCGCCGGGGATTTCTTTGAAATAGGTGTAGAGCATCCAGATGATGATCGGCAGGTTGATGAGCGTAAGCACCATCACCAGACCCGTGCGGGTATCGAGCAGCCCCGTGTTGCGGAACATCAGATAGAGCGGCACGAGCACGCCGACCGGCGGCATCATCTTGGTGGAGAGCATCCACATCAAAACGTCCTTGGTGCGTTTCGCCGGCGCAAAGGCCATCGCCCATGCCGATGGAATGGCGATAAGCAGGCCGAGCAGCGTCGAGCCGAAGGAAATGACGACGGAGTTCATGAAGTGCTTGAAGTAGTCGGACCGACTCTGCACCTCGAAATAGTTCTCCACCGTCCAGTCGAAGAACAGGAAGGCCGGCGGCGAGGCGATCGCCTGCGCTTCCGTCTTGAAACTCGTGAGAAACGTCCAGAGGATCGGGAAGAAGATCAGGATGCCGATCGTCCAGGCCGCGGCGGTGGTGAGCAACTTGCGCTGGGTCGAAACATTGCGTGCCATGGGTGTCAAGCCTCCAGCGTCTTGCCGATCATGCGCATCAGGAAGAAGGCGACGATATTGGCGAGGATGACGGCGATGATGCCGCCGGCGGAGGCACCACCGACATCGAACTGCAGCAGCGCCTGTGCGTAGACCAGGAAGGTGAGATTCGTGCTCTGCGTGCCCGGACCGCCATTGGTGGTCACGAGGATCTCTGCAAAGACCGAAAGCAGGAAGATCGTCTGGATCAGGATCACCACGGTGATTGCGCGTGAAAGGTGCGGCAAGATCAGATAGATGAAGCGGCTCAAGGCGCCGGCGCCATCCATCTGCGCCGCCTCCTTCTGCTCTTCGTCCAGCGACTGCAGCGCCGTCAGCAGAATGAGCGTCGCAAAAGGCAGCCATTGCCAGGCGACGATGATGATGATCGAAAAGAGCGGTGCATTGGCCAGGAAATCGAAGGGCTGTAGCCCGAAGAGCTTGGCAAGCCAGGCAAAGATCCCGTTCACGGGATTCATGAACATGTTCTTCCAGACGAGCGCCGCGACCGTCGGCATGATCAGGAAGGGGGCGATCACCAGGATGCGCACGATTCCCTGCCCGAACATCGGCTGGTCGAGGAGCAGCGCCAACCCGATGCCGCCGACGACGGTGATGAACAGCACCCCGAGCACGATCGCGAGCGTATTGAAGATCGCCTGGAAGAATGCAGGGTCGGTCAGGAAGTAGGTGTAGTTGGAAAACCCCGCGAATTCCTCCATCCCCGGCATCAGCAGGTTATAGCGCAACAGCGAGAAATAGATCGTCATCGCCAGCGGGACGATCATCCAGGCCAGAAGAAGGAGCACCGACGGTGCGATCATCAGCCGCGCGGCGGAGCGAGTATGCAAGGTCGCCATGGCGTCCCCCATGTGGTGCCAAGCATGCGGGCTCGGGAAATGCCGCATGCGCCACCGGTCAGTTTGGAAAAGGTCAGAGCGGGACGCGGGCCGGGGAGTTCACCCTTCTCCCGTCCCGCTCTGGAGGTTGCCGAGGTGCCGGCCGCTTCCGGCCGACACCCCGACCTTGGGAGCTCACTTGATGTAGCCGGCCCGGGTCATCTCGCGCGTGGTCAGTTGCTGGGCGCTGGCAAGCGCCTGGTCGACGCTCATCTGACCGGCAAGTGCTGCCGAGAACTGCTGGCCGACGGCCGTCCCGAGACCCTGGAACTCCGGGATTGCCACAAATTGCACGCCGACATAGGGCACGGGCTTGACGGCCGGATTCTTCGGATCCGCCGAGTTGATCGACTCGAGCGTCGCCTTCGCGAAGGGGGCCGCCTTCTGGTACTCTGGATTCTCGTACAATGAGGTGCGGGTACCGGGAGGAACGTTGGCCCAGCCTTCCTTCTCCGCCACGAGCTTCAGATAGTCCTTGCCGGTCGCCCAGGCGATGAACTTCTGGGCCGCGTCCGCCTTTTGTGAACCCGCCGGAATGGCGAGGCTCCAGGCCCAGAGCCAGTTGCCGCGCTTGCCGAGCCCGGTGTCCGGGGCCAGCGCAAACCCGACCTTGTCGGCTACCGTCGATTCCTTCGGATTGGTGACGAAGGAAGCCGCCACGGTCGCGTCGATCCACATGCCGCATTTTCCGGTCTGGAACAGCGACAGGTTTTCGTTGAAGCCGTTCGACGAGGCGCCGGGCGGGCCGGCATCGTTCATCAGCTTGACGTAGAAATCGAGCGCGTTCTTCCACTCCGGCTGATCGAACTGCGGCTGCCAGTTCTCGTCGAACCAGCGCGCTCCGAAGGAGTTCGCGGTCGCCGTCAGAAAGGCCATGTTCTCGCCCCAGCCGGCCTTGCCGCGCAGGCAGATGCCGTAGATCTCGTTGTCCTTGTCGGTGATCTTGCGGGCGGCCTCGGCGATAAAGTCCCAGGTCGGCGCCTCGGGCATGGTGAGCCCGGCCTTCTCGAACAGGTCCTTGCGATACATGACCATCGAGCTCTCGCCGTAGAACGGAGCTGCGTAGAGCTTTCCGTCCACGGTCAGGCCGCTGCGGATCGCCGGCAAGAGATCGTCAACATCGTAGTCGGGTCCGAGATTGTCGAGCGGCAGAAGCCAGCCCTGCTTCGCCCAGATCGGCACTTCATAGGTGCCGATCGTCATGATGTCGTACTGGCCACCTTTCGTAGCGATGTCCGTCGTCACGCGCTGGCGCAGGACGTTTTCCTCGAGCGTCACCCACTCGAGCTGAATGTCCGGATTCTTCGACGTGAAGTCATCCGTCAGCTTCTGCATCCGGATCATGTCGCCATTGTTCACGGTCGCAATGGTCAGGGTCTCTGCTTGGGCCAGGCCCGCCAGAGCGACTGCCGAGCATGTGCCCAGCAGGAAAGTTCTCAAATTCATCGACTTCCTCCCAGAAGATGTTGAGCATTTGCCTTGCTCGTGAGCAATTACTCACCCATTCTGAAAGAAAGTCAATTAGAATTTGATGCTGCAGCGCAGCATCAAATTGTAACGCGCTGCTTTGTCTCCGTTATTGTTCGTGAAATTTGTTGGGAGGAGGAGCGACCGCTACAGCACCGCGCGTCCTGTCAGACGCGCAAAAGTCGCTGCACAGAAACACAGCATGTCCTACCCCAGTCGAGGCCGGTTCAAGCAGACATGCAGCAGGGTCCGTTATGACCGTTTTCAAAACTTGAGCAGATATTGGGCCGTGGTCTCGTCGGTGATGAGACCGTTGATGATCCCACCTTTCAAGGCAGCCCGCAACGCCTCGTACTTGCGCCTTCCCTTGGCGATACCGATCACGGTGGCGCGGTCGCGCCGCGGCAATGGAATGGAGGCGACTCGCTCGTTGATGCTGCCCGCCAGCAAGGCGCCGTCGTGGTCGAACATCCAGCCGCAGATCTCGCCCGCCGCCCCCGCAGCCATCAAGCCCGCCATTTCCTCCCTGCCGAGAAAGCCGTCCTCGCAGAGCGGCGCGTCGGCGCCGAGTTCACCGACGCCGACGAAAACGGCGTCGGCCCGCGCGCCGAGTTCCAGCGCGATCTTCACCAGGGTTTGCTTGTGCAGCACTTCGCGCTCTTCCGGCGACGAGACGAGGACCGGCAGCGGCATCGGGAAATGACGCGCGTTGATCACGTCTGCCATGCTGAAGATCACGTTGTAATAGGCCGCCGATCCATCGAGCCGGATGTTGCCGGTGAGCGACACGATGCGGTGCTGCGGGCAATCCATGGCCGGCAATTGGTCGATGGTCGCCTTCAACGTCCTGCCCGTGCCGATAGCAAGCACGACCGGATCGGGAGATTTCAGCCAGCGCTCGATTTCCGCAGCCCCCGCTTCGGCAATGCCGACCGTCGTCGAGGCAGACCCAGGATCGCTCGGCACCACATCGGCATATTTCAGGTCATATCTCTCCTTGAGCCGCGCGGCCGCCTCGAGGCAGGCGGCGATCGGATGGTCGAGCCGCACCTTGATCAGACGCTCGGCCATGGCGAGCGATACGAGCCGCTGCGCCGACTGGCGCGAAATGCCCATGATCGACGCGATCTCGTCCTGCGTGCGGCCGGCAACGTAATAGAGCCAGCCGGCACGGGCAGCATCGTCCAGCCTGTTGTTGGTCTCCGGCTTGCGCGCCATCGATGGCCCTCCTTCCCCTTTGATTTGCTGCCATTTTTTGCCATCCCCGTCAAACCGGCTTGATATTGGCGTGCACTTCGGGAAAAAAGACCGAAATACCCAGCGCTTGCGGAAAGCGCGCCCAAAATTTTACCGTTTGATAAAAAAATAAAGCGTGTTACCGTTCCCTATCCTGAGAAAACATTGGGAGCCAAAAATGGGAACGACGCAATCTGGGATTCTCGCAGGGCGCCTGCCGCTCGCCGAGTATGAAAAGAACTTCTCCGACCTCCATCCGCCACTCGACAAACACGAAGCGCTCGTTGCCGCGGACCGCTGTTATTTCTGTCATGACGCACCCTGCATGACGGCCTGTCCCACCTCCATCGACATCCCGCTGTTCGTCCGGCAGATCGCGACAGGCAATCCGATCGGTTCCGCCAAGACCATCTTCGACCAGAACATTTTAGGCGGCATGTGCGCTCGCGTCTGTCCCACCGAAACGCTCTGCGAACAGGCCTGCGTGCGCAATACGGCCGAGGAGCGGCCGGTCGAGATCGGGCGGCTGCAGCGCTATGCCACCGACACCGCGATGAGGGAGAACAAGCAGTTCTATGCGCGGGCCGCATCCTCCGGCCGCAGGATCGCGATCGTCGGCGCGGGCCCTGCAGGCCTTGCCTGCGCCCATCGGCTCGCCGTCAAGGGACACGAGGTGGTGATCTATGACGCGCGCGAAAAATCCGGCGGCCTCAACGAATATGGCATCGCCGCCTATAAATCGGTCGATGACTTCGCTCAGAAGGAGGTCGACTACGTCCTTTCGATCGGCGGCATCGAGGTCCGTCACGGCCAGGCGCTCGGCCGCGACTTCTCGCTCGCCGACCTGGCGGAGCAATTTGATGCCGTCTTTCTCGGCCTCGGTCTTGCCGGAGTCAATGCGCTGAGGATCGAAGGCGAGAATGCCGAGGGCGTTGACGATGCGGTCGACTTCATCGCCGCGCTTCGCCAGTCGAAGACGAAAGTCGATATTCCCGTCGGCCGCCGGGTGGTGGTGCTCGGTGGCGGCATGACCGCCATCGACGCCGCCGTCCAGGCGAAGCTGCTCGGCGCCGAGGAGGTGACGATCTGCTACCGCCGCGGCAAGGAGCACATGAACGCCTCCGAATTCGAACAGGACCTGGCCGCCTCCAAGGGAGTTACCATTCGCCACTGGCTGCAGCCGAAGCGCATCGCCGTCAAGGACGGCAAGGTCGCCGGCATTGAACTCGAATACACCACCCTCGCCGACGGTAAGCTGACGCCGACCGGGGAAACGGGTATCATCGCCGCCGACCAGATTTTCAAGGCGATCGGCCAGACCTTTGAATCATTCGGCCTCGGGGCGCTGCAGATGGAAGGCGGACGCATCGTCGTCGACGCGGAGGGCCGCACCTCGCTCGCCAGGGTCTGGGCGGGCGGCGACTGCGTGCTCGGCGGCGAGGACCTGACCGTCTCCGCCGTCGCCATGGGACGTGATGCCGCCGAATCGATCAACCGGGCCTTCGCCGCGGAAGCACCGCTGGCGAGCGCCGTTGCTTGAAGGCAGGACAGGATCGAGAGGACGAGAACAATGGCTGATCTTCGCAACAATTTTGTCGGCATCAAATCGCCGAACCCGTTCTGGCTCGCCTCGGCACCGCCGACCGACAAGGCCTACAACGTCGAGCGCGCCTTCAAGGCGGGCTGGGGTGGCGTCGTCTGGAAGACGCTCGGTGAGGAAGGACCACCGGTCGTCAACGTCAACGGCCCGCGCTACGGCGCGATCTGGGGCGCCGACCGGCGCCTGCTGGGCTTCAACAATATCGAGCTCATCACCGACCGCGACCTCTACGTGAACCTGCGCGAGATGAAGCAGGTGAAGATGAACTGGCCGGATCGGGCGCTGATCGCCTCGATCATGGTGCCCTGCGTCGAGGACGCCTGGAAGGCGATTTTGCCGCTCGTCGAGGAAACCGGCGCCGACGGCATCGAGCTCAACTTCGGCTGTCCGCACGGCATGTCCGAGCGCGGCATGGGTTCCGCGGTCGGGCAGGTGCCGGAATATATCGAGATGGTCGTTCGCTGGTGCAAGCAATATACGCGCATGCCGGTGATCACCAAACTGACGCCGAACATCACCGATATCCGCAAGCCGGCCCGCGCCGCCAAGGCCGGCGGTACCGACGCGGTGTCGCTGATCAACACCATCAACTCGATCACCGCGGTCGATCTCGACACCTTCTCGCCGGAGCCCTCGATTGACGGCCGCGGCAGCCACGGCGGCTATTGCGGCCCGGCGGTCAAACCGATCGCCCTCAACATGGTCGCCGAGATCGCCCGTGATCCGGAGACCTATGGTCTGCCGATCTCCGGCATTGGCGGCATCACCACCTGGCGGGATGCCGCGGAATTCATCGCGCTCGGCGCCGGCAACGTCCAGGTCTGCACCGCAGCGATGACCTACGGCTTCAAGATCGTCCAGGAAATGATCACGGGTCTTTCCGACTGGATGGACGCCAAGGGTCACCGGACCCTCGACGACATCCGCGGCCGGGCCGTGCCGAACGTCACCGACTGGCAGTATCTCAACCTCAACTACGTGACCAAGGCCCAGATCGACCAGGACGCCTGCATCAAGTGCGGCCGCTGTCACATCGCCTGCGAGGACACCTCGCACCAGGCGATCACACAGTTCGTCAATGGCGTGCGCCATTTCGAGGTGATCGAAGAGGAGTGCGTCGGCTGCAATCTCTGCGTCAACGTCTGTCCGGTCGAGAACTGCATCACCATGGTGCCCCTCGCCGCCGGCACGCTCGACAAGCGCACCGGCAAGCCGGTCGATCCCAACTACGCCAACTGGACGACCCACCCGAACAACCCGATGGCCCGCGAGGCCGCGGAGTAAGGTGCAGTTACGGGAATGGGAGAGCCGCCGGCAATCACCGGCAGCCCTCCCATGTTCGTCATGGTGTTTAGAACTCGATCACGATCTTGCCGAAGGGACCGCGGTCGAGATGCGCGAGGGCTTCCCGGAGTTCGGCGAACCTGTAGCGCTTGTCGATGATCGGCTTCAGACCGATGCGGTCAACCGCGCTGACCAGATCTTCGAGCGCCCGGCGATGCCCGACGCTGATGCCTTGCAGCACAGGCGATTTAAGAAGCAGTGGAGCAACCGGACCGGAAACCTCGAAGCCTTCGAACACGCCGATCACCGAGATGCGACCATCCGGCGCCACCGCCTTCAGCGACTGGCCGAGGCCGGCACCGCCGGCGATCTCGAGGATATGATCGGCACCATGATCGCCGGTGAGCGCGAGAACCCGCTCCACCCAGTCCTCGCGCAGGCGATCGATACCGTGGTCGGCTCCTAGCGCTAGCGCCCGCTCGAGCTTTTCAGGACTGCCCGACGTCACAATGACCTCGGCGCCCGCGGCTTTGGCAATCTGCAGCCCGAAGAGCGCCACACCCCCCGTTCCCTGCACGACGACGCGATCGCCCGGTCTCAACTGCCCCTTCTCGATCAGCGCGAACCAGGCCGTGAGGCCGGCGCAGGGCAGCGTGCTTGCCTCGGCAGCATCGAGGCTCGATGGCGCGGCAACGAACCAGTCCTCCGGAAAGGCGACATATTCCGACATCACGCCCGGATGCACGCCGCCAAGCGTTGCGTAAGCGGGGGTCCGGCCGTTGCCCGGCCGCAAACCGTCGAACCATCCAGGCGCGAAGGTCGATATCACGCGGTCGCCAGGCCTGAAGCGCGTCACCGCCTCCCCAGCGGCCTCGACGATTCCGCTCAAGTCCGACGCCGGAACGAAGGGGAATGTGAGGTCTAGCCCCATGCCGCTTTCGAGCACCAACTTGTCGCGGTAGTTGAGCGAAACCGCCGTCGTGCGCACGAGGACGTCATGTGCGCCGATGTCGGGCAGAGGCCGTTCGGAAAGTATTAGGTTCCGCGGGCCGATCGCATCCATAGTCCATTGCTGAATCCACTTCGACATGTTCGCTCCTTTCGTCGATTGCGATTGCATGACCATACTGTTGAAAATGCATCGTCAGTTGCGATAAGAGTTCCCATCATTGTCTCTTCTTTGGATACAATCCCATGGAACACCTGAACGGCATTTCGGTCTTCGTCGAGGCGGCGGAGACCGGCGGCTTCTCTGCCGCAGCGGCACGGCTGAACCTTTCTCGCTCGGCAGTCGGCAAGACGGTTGCCCGACTCGAGCAGCGGCTCGGTGTGCGCCTGTTCCATCGCACGACACGCGCACAGAGCCTCACGGAAGAGGGTCAGCTCTTTTACGAGAGCTGCCAGAAGGCGCTAGGCGAGATCCGGGCGGCCGAAGCGCTCCTCGAGTCAGGACGCCAGGATATCCGTGGCCGATTGCGCGTCTCCATGCCCGTCCTCTTTGGACGCCAATGCGTTGCGCCACTGTTTCGCGACCTCCTGCGCGATCACCCGCAGCTTGAACTCGATCTCTCCTTCAATGATCGCGTCACCGATCTCTTCGACGACGGTGTCGATCTTGCTATCCGCATTGGTTCGTTGGGGAACGATGCCGGTCTGATGACACGCGTCATCGCGGAGCAACGCATGACGGTCTGCGCCTCTCCAGCCTATCTTTCGGCGCGCGGGATCCCAGAGGCCGTGGCGGATCTCGCCGACCATGAGGCGATCGTCTACTACCGCGGGCAGCAGCGGCCATGGTCCTTCCCGTCCGAAGGCCGTGCTTCGGAGACCGTATTGCCCAAGACCCGGCTGCGGCTCGACGATCTGGCGGCGATCGCCGACGCTGCCGTCGAGGGAATCGGCCTGGCGTGGCTGCCCTGCTGGCTAGTGCGCGATCGGGTGCAGCGTGGCGATCTCGTGCGCGTTCTGACCGATCGACCCGGCCTCATCTTCAAGGTTCATGCTGTTTGGCCAGCAGCCCGGCGCCCGCTGCCGAAGCTGCGCGTCGCCATCGATCAGCTCGCCACGGCACTGCCGCGGGTCATGGAATAGGCAGCACGCTTCACCGCGCGTCAAAAGGCGGCCGTCATGGCGATCAGGAGCCGATCACAAAAACGAAACAGTTTGTGTAGGAAACGTAAGTTGTCGCTAGCGGCAATCTGGTAAATAAGGAGCGACATCACCCGCCGCCACAGGCTCCGCATATCCGGGCAGATTGCTTGACGATCCTTTCCGCCGACATCCGTAAGAAAGCGCACCTGATCTCCGGCGCCGTGCTCGGCGCCTTCGTCCTGTGCCACTTCTTCAACCATTCGCTCGGTCTCATTTCCGTCGGCGCGATGGAAGCGGGGCGGCGCACGCTCGGCCTGCTTTGGCAGAGCGCGCCCGGAACCGTCCTCCTCTACGGCGCCCTTCTCCTGCACTTCCTGATGGCGCTCGACAGCCTCTATCGCCGCCAAACGCTGCGGATGCCCGTCGGCGAGGCTCTGAAGATCGTCTTCGGCCTCAGCCTGCCCTTTCTCCTTATACCCCATGTCGTCATGACCCGGGTGGAGCCGATCCTGACCGGAATCGGCGCCGATTATCCAATGGTCCTGCGCGGGCTTTGGTCGCAGGCCTACAATGCCTCGCGGCAGAGCATTGCGCTGCTCCTGGTCTGGGGACATGCCTGCCTCGGCGCCTGGTTCTGGATGCGAGGCCGAAACTGGTTTCCGCGCTACGAGATCCTGCTCTACACGATCGCCATTCTCGTCCCGATCTTCGCACTGCTCGGCTTCGTCAGCGGCGCCCGCTCGCTTCCGCCCGTTTATGCGGAACATGGCGCCTATGGCGACCTGGCAACCGCCGGCCGCGCGCAGAGCGGCCCCGTTGCGGCGAATGTCCGACTGGCCCTCTATGCCGGCTTCGCTGGCCTTATCGGCGGAACACTGGCTCTGCGCGCGCTGCCGTCGCGCGGACGCATCCGCGTACGCTATCCCGACGGACGCGTCGCGGCGGTCAGCCTCGGATTCAGCGTGCTCGAGGCAAGCCGTGCCGCCGGAATTCCCCACGCCTCCGTCTGCGGCGGCCGCGGCCGCTGCTCTACCTGTCGGGTACGCGTCATCCAGGGCCTCGAGGGTCAGCCGGGGCCGGCAGCGGCGGAGCTTGCCACGCTGACCCGCATCGGCGCGCCGAACAATGTCCGGCTCGCCTGCCAATTCCGTCCCGTGCATAATGTCACCGTGGTGCCGCTCCTCGACAGCGACAGTCTCGGCACGAAGACGCAGCTTGCCCGCCAGAACGGCGGCGGGCGCGAGCGGCGCGTCGCCGTGCTCTTCTGCGACCTGCGCGATTTCACCCGTATCACCGAACACCGGCTACCCTTCGACACGGTTTTCCTGCTCAATCGCTATTTCGAGATGGTCGGAGAGGCGGTGGAAGGCTCCGGCGGCGTCATCGACAAGTTCATCGGCGACGGGGCGCTGGCGATCTTCGGGCTGAAGTCCTCGTTCGAGGAAGCATGCCTGCAATCGCTGACCGCAGCAGCGCGGCTCGCGACGGGGATCCGGGCGCTCAATCAGACATTCGCGGCCGAGCTTAAACAACCGCTGAGGCTCGCAATAGGCTTGCATGCCGGCCCCGCCATCATCGGCGAAATGGGCTACGGCCGGGCAACCTCGCTAACGGCTGTGGGCGACACGATCAACACGGCCAGCCGGCTGGAAGGTCTTGCGAAGGAACACGACTGCGAACTTGCCGTCTCTGTCGAACTCGCCGATCGAGCCGGCATTAGCCTCGAGGGCAATCGCAGGCTCGACATCAGCCTGCGCGGTCGCCAGGCGACGCTCGAAACCTGGATGGTGGAGAATGCCGCGGAGATTTCAAAGGCGATCCCAGCGCAAGATTGAGCCTGCTCGTTTTCCCCTCTTGGGCATAACCCGAGGACCAACGAGGGATCGGGAGTGCACCGCCAGTCCCCCCTTCTCCCTTTCAAACACGGGGAGAAAGTCGCGGCAGCGGGATGAGGGACCAAACAGAAACTCCGTCGCACCTTACTCCCGCACCTGCAGCCCGTCGACGAACAGCCGCTCGAGGAACCTCGCCGCATCGTCGAAGCGACCCTCGCCCGCGTGCTCCTGGCCGAGAACGGCGCGCACCTGCACGTCGAAGTCGGCATAATGTTGAGTCGTCGACCAGATCGCGAAGATGAGGTGGTAGGGGTCGCACTTGGCGATCTTGCCGGCCTTTGCCCAGGCGCGGATGACCTCGGCCTTCTCGTCGACCAATTGTTTTAGCGGACCTTTCAGCTCGTCCTCGATATGCGGGGCGCCCTGAAGGATCTCATTGGCGAAGAGACGGCTTTCACGCGGGAAATCCCGCGCCAACTCGAGCTTTCGCCGGATATAGCTGCGGATCTCGGCGACCGGGTTGCCCTCGGAGTCGAGTTCGCGCAGGGGATCGAGCCAGGTGTCGAGTACGCGGTCGATCAGCGCGCGGTGCATCGCCTCCTTCGTGCGGAAGTAATAGAGCAGGTTCGGCTTCGACATGCCTGCCACCTCGGCGATCTGGTCGATGGTAGAGCCACGAAATCCATGAGCCGAGAAGACCTCGAGCGCGGCTTCCAGGATGCGCTCCTCCTTTTCCTCCTGGATGCGCGTGCGTCTCTGGGTCTTGGCCGCTCTTGGAAGTACCATCTCTCCCCCTGACTATGCCGGCAACCGATGGAAACGAAACCGATCTGCCCAATTTTCGGCTGCGCCAAATTTTTGAGCAGCGCCTTTGATTTTTTCTTTTTCCCGCTTGAGTGCCGCTGCGGAAGTTGTAATGTTTACCAACCGGTCAAATTATCAGCCAGATCGCCACCAAAGGCAACGGCTGTTCGAAGGGCAATAGAACAAAGCTCCGATTTGGCCAACGGGAACATGAGGGCTATCCCCGGGGAGGGCCCAGCCGAAATAGAGGAGAACGCCATGACAGCACCTGGCGAGAATAGGCGCGTCAATGCCGACCGCCTGTGGGATTCGTTGATGGAAATGGCGAAGATCGGCCCCGGCATTGCCGGCGGCAACAATCGCCAGACCTTGACGGATGCCGACGGCGAAGGCCGCCGGCTTTTCCAGTCCTGGTGCGAGAAGGCGGGGCTCACCATGGGCGTCGACAAGATGGGCACCATGTTCATGACCCGCCCCGGAACGGACCCGAATGCCCTGCCCGTCCATATCGGCTCCCATCTCGACACGCAGCCGACCGGCGGCAAGTTCGACGGGGTGCTCGGCGTCTTGAGCGGCCTTGAGGTCGTGCGCACGATGAACGACCTCGGCATCAAGACCAAGCACCCGATCGTCGTCACCAACTGGACCAATGAGGAAGGCGCGCGCTTCGCGCCGGCCATGCTCGCTTCCGGCGTCTTTGCCGGCGTCCACACGCTCGACTATGCCTATGCCCGCAAGGATCCGGAAGGAAAGAGCTTCGGCGACGAACTGAAACGGATCGGCTGGGTCGGCGACGAGGAGGTCGGCGCCCGCAAGATGCACGCCTATTTCGAATATCACATCGAACAGGGCCCGATCCTCGAGGCCGAAGACAAGCAGATCGGCGTCGTCACGCACTGTCAGGGCCTTTGGTGGCTCGAATTCACGCTGACCGGCAGGGAGGCGCATACCGGTTCGACGCCGATGAACATGCGCGTCAATGCCGGGCTCGCTATGGCCCGCATCCTGGAAATGGTGCAGAAAGTCGCCATGGAAAACCAGCCGGGCGCCGTCGGGGGCGTCGGCCAGATGTTCTTTTCGCCGAATTCGCGCAACGTGCTGCCGGGCAAGGTCGTCTTCACCGTCGACATCCGCTCGCCGGACCAGGCCAAGCTCGACGGGATGCGCGCCCGCATCGAGGCCGAAGCGCCGAAGATCTGCGAGCCGCTCGGCGTCGGCTGTTCGATCGAGGCGGTCGGCCATTTCGACCCCGTCACCTTCGATCCGAAGCTGGTCGCCACCGTCCGCGGCGCCGCCGAAAAACTCGGCTACAGCCACATGAACCTTGTCTCCGGCGCGGGGCACGACGCCTGCTGGGCGGCGAAAGTCGCGCCGACGACGATGATCATGTGTCCCTGCGTCGGGGGGCTCAGCCACAACGAGGCCGAGGACATTTCCAAGGAATGGGCCACGGCCGGCGCCGATGTCCTCTTCCATGCGGTCCTCGAGACGGCAGAAGTGGTCGAATGAGAATTGCGGGCGGGACTAGCGTTCCGCCCTTTACTGCAGCGCCGCGCGTCTTATCCGACGCGCAAAGGTCGCTGTAGGCTTTGAATTGCTGCTTATCCTCAAATCGGCAACGATTGAGGATACATGCAGTAGGCGGTTGTCCGCCGCCGAATGCACTATCGCGAGGGAAGAACAATGAGCACCGTCATCAAGGGTGGAACCATCGTCACCGCGGACCTGACCTACAAGGCCGATATCAAGGTGGAAGGCGGCAAGATCGTCGAGATCGGCCCCAATCTCTCCGGCACCGAAACGCTGGACGCGACCGGCTGCTATGTGATGCCGGGCGGCATCGACCCGCACACCCATCTCGAAATGCCCTTCATGGGCACCTATTCCTCCGACGATTTCGAGAGCGGCACGCGCGCGGCGCTGGCCGGCGGCACGACGATGGTCGTCGATTTCGCGCTGCCCTCACCCGGCCAGTCGCTGCTCGAGGCGCTGACCATGTGGGACAACAAGTCGACCCGCGCCAATTGCGATTACTCCTTCCACATGGCGATCACCTGGTGGGGCGAGCAGGTTTTCAACGAGATGGAGACCATCGTCAAGGACAAGGGTATTAACACCTTCAAGCACTTCATGGCCTACAAGGGCGCGCTGATGGTGGACGACGACGAGATGTTTTCCTCGTTCCAGCGCTGCGCTGGGCTCGGCGCCCTGCCCCTCGTCCACGCCGAAAACGGCGACGTCGTGGCGCAGCTCCAGGCAAAGCTGCTCGCCGAGGGCAATAGCGGCCCCGAGGCGCATGCCTATTCGCGGCCGGCCGAGGTCGAGGGCGAGGCGACCAACCGCGCGATCATGATCGCCGACATGGCCGGCTGTCCCGTCTATATCGTCCACACCTCCTGCGAGCAGGCGCACGAGGCGATCCGCCGCGCCCGCGCCAAGGGCATGCGCGTCTTCGGCGAACCGCTGATCCAGCACCTGACGCTCGATGAGACTGAATATTTCAACAAGGATTGGGACCACGCCGCCCGCCGGGTGATGTCGCCGCCCTTCCGCAACAAGGCGCATCAGGACAGCCTCTGGGCAGGACTTGCCTCCGGCTCGCTTCAGGTGGTCGCGACCGACCATTGCGCCTTCACGACCGCGCAGAAGCGCTTCGGCGTCGGCGATTTCACCAAGATCCCGAACGGCACCGGCGGTCTTGAAGACCGTATGCCGATGCTGTGGACCTATGGCGTCAATACCGGCCGCATTACCATGAACGAGTTCGTGGCGGTGACCTCCACCAATATCGCCAAGATCCTCAACATCTATCCGAAGAAGGGCGCTATCCTGGTCGGCGCCGACGCCGACCTCGTCGTCTGGGATCCGAAGCGATCGAAGACGATTTCGGCGGAGACCCAGCAGTCGGCGATCGACTACAACGTCTTCGAGGGCAAGACGGTTACGGGCCTGCCGCGTTTCACGCTGACGCGCGGCGCCGTTGCGATCGAGGAATCAACGGTGAAGACTCAGGAAGGCCAGGGCGAATTCGTCCGGCGCGATCCCTTCCCGGCGGTCAGCACCGCGCTTTCGACCTGGAAGGAAGTGACGGCCCCGCGCGCCGTGCAGCGCACCGGCATTCCGGCAAGCGGCGTCTGATGCCGAAACTTTCATCCGCGCTGGGCCGAAGGATCGGATGTCACCAGCCCGTCCAGTTCCGGGAGCAGGACGACGCTTTCCTGCTCGTTCGGATCGGTCCGGGCGATCACCGCCGTGCAGGGCGCGTCGGAAAGGTTTGCCGGCAGATGCGGCACGCCGGCGGGGATGTAGAACATCTCGCCGGGCTTTACGACCACATGCTCCTCAAGCCGGTCCCCGAACCAGGTATGCGCCTCGCCGGAAAGCACATAGATCGCCGTCTCGTGGCTCTCGTGGAGATGCGCTTTGGCGCGGGCCCCCGGCGGCATGGTCAGGAGATGCATGCAGATGCCGGTGGAGCCGACGGTCTCGGCGGCGATGCCTTCGAAGTAGTTGAGCCCCTGTTTGCCGGCATAGGTACTGCCGGGGCGAACCACGCGACAGCCAGGATTGGATGATTGAGACATGAACCTTCTCCAGAATTCGCTGAAAAACTCGCCGCATGGGCCATCTGCAGCGAATCCGCGATTGCATGTTGCCGGCCCAAATAGCAGTCTGGCACAGACAAAAGACAATGAGAATCCCATGACATCCAATCCCGCCTCCGTCGTCTCGGCCCGGAACCTCGGCCTGACCTTTGAGACGAGCGACGGACCGGTGAACGCCCTTACCGGCGTGAACCTCGACGTCGCCAAGGGCGACTTCGTCTCCTTCATCGGTCCTTCCGGCTGCGGCAAGACGACCTTCCTGCGCGTCATCGCCGACCTTGAGAAGCCGACCGCCGGCTCTATCACCGTCAACGGCATGACGCCGGAGGAAGCCCGTCGCCATCGCGCCTATGGCTACGTCTTCCAGGCGGCCGCCCTCTATCCTTGGCGGACGATCGAGAAGAACATCGCCCTGCCGCTCGAGATCATGGGCTATTCCAGGGACGAACAGCGGGCGCGGATCGAGCGCACGCTGGAGCTCGTCAATCTCTCCGGCTTCGGCAATAAATATCCCTGGCAGCTTTCCGGCGGCATGCAGCAGCGCGCTTCGATCGCGCGCGCCTTGGCCTTCGATGCCGATCTGCTCCTGATGGACGAGCCTTTCGGCGCCCTCGACGAGATCGTCCGCGACCACCTGAACGAGCAGCTTCTGAAGCTATGGGCCGCGACCAGCAAGACGATCTGTTTCGTCACGCACTCGATTCCGGAAGCCGTCTATCTTTCCACGAGGATCGTCGTCATGAGTCCCCGCCCCGGCCGCGTGACCGACATCATCGAATCGACGCTCCCGAAGGAGCGACCGCTCGGCATCCGCGAGACGCCGGAATTCCTGGAAATCGCCCACCGTGTGCGCGAGGGGCTGAGGGCGGGCCATAGCTATGATGAATAACCGTCGGCGGTTTCCCTTGACTCAGACCCCTCCCCAACCCCTCCCCACAAGGGGGAGGGGCTTCCCCGCGTATGCCGCTCGCTCATGCGCCAATCGAACCGCTCGTGCGAAGAGAGTAAGGGCAAGAGCCGTTGGGGCTCCCATCACATCGATCGGCAGGCGGATCGTTGGCGCAGACGGCGCGGCAGAGGCATCCCTCCCCCTTGCCCTATTCCTCAAGGAGGAGCGCGCAACGGCCTCTCTCCCGACCGGTGGGAGCGCCTGACATGCGCACAGAAAGCCTCCTTCGTGACAAACTCCTCCCCATCTCCACCGTCGTGCTGTTTCTGATCGCCGTCTGGTATATCGCCGCCGTCTTCCTCAACGCGCCCTTCGAGCGCGACACGGCAGCGCGAGCCGGAACGGAAATCGCCATATCCGATCTCGTCCGCAACACCATGGCACAGGAGCGCCCGGTGCTGCCGGCGCCGCACCAGGTGATCGCCGAGATCTGGGACACGACCGCCAATAAGGCGATCACCTCCAAGCGCAGCCTCGTCTACCACGCCTGGATCACGCTCTCGGCAACCCTGCTCGGCTTCGGGATCGGCGCCGCACTCGGCATTCTTCTCGCCGTCGGCATCGTCCACAACCGCGCCATGGACCGCTCGCTGATGCCGTGGGTGATCGCCAGCCAGACGATTCCGATCCTGGCGATCGCACCGATGATCATCGTCGTGCTCAACGCCATCGGCGTCGCAGGTCTTCTGCCTAAGGCGCTGATTTCCACCTATCTTTCGTTCTTCCCGGTGGTCGTCGGCATGGTCAAGGGATTGCGCAGCCCGGAAACGATCCAGCTCGACCTCATGCATACCTACAACGCCTCACCGGCCCAGACCTTCTGGAAGCTGCGTTGGCCCTCCTCGATGCCCTATCTTTTCACATCGCTCAAGGTCGCAGTCGCAATCTCTCTCGTCGGCGCCATCGTCGGCGAACTGCCGACCGGCGCGGTGGCCGGACTCGGCGCCCGCCTGCTCGCGGGTTCCTATTACGGCCAGACGGTACAGATCTGGGCGGCATTGTTCATGGCGGCAGCGCTTGCAGCCGTCCTCGTCATGATCGTCGGCCTGGCGCATTCGGCCGTGTTGAAGCGCATGGGAGCCAGGCCATGAACTTTCCCGCTCTTGCCGGTGCCCTCCTCTTCTGGCTTCTCGCCTGGGCCTTCAACGAATGGCTGGTCCGTCGACGCTTTCAGAGCCGAACCGCCGCCAGCGCCGCTCGTTTCGCCGTGCCGCTCCTCTTCGGCATCACCATCCTCGTCCTTTGGGAGGGGATCGTCCGTGGTTTCGGCATTCCCTCGGTGCTGCTGCCGGCGCCGTCGATGATCTGGCAGAGGCTCCTCAATTCAGTGCCGACGCTCGCAGCCGATTTTCGGCAGACTTTCCTGAAATCCGTGCTGACGGGCTATGCGCTCGGCTGCGGCCTCGGCTTCCTGGTAGCGATCCTGATCGACCGCTCGCCCTTCCTGCAGAAGGGCTTGCTGCCGCTCGGCAATTTCGTTTCCGCCCTCCCCGTCATCGGCGTCGCGCCGATCATGGTCATGTGGTTCGGTTTCGACTGGCAGTCGAAGGTCGCGGTCGTGGTGATCATGACCTTTTTTCCGATGCTCGTGAACACGGTCTCCGGCTTGGCGGCCGCGAGCCATATGGAGCGCGACCTGATGCGCACCTATGCCGCAAGCTGGTGGCAGACACTCGTCAAGCTGCGCCTTCCCGCCGCTTGGCCATTCATCTTCAATGCACTCAAGATCAATTCCACTCTGGCGCTGATCGGCGCCATCGTGGCCGAGTTCTTCGGAACGCCCATTGTCGGCATGGGCTTCCGGATCTCCACGGAAGTGGGCCGCATGAACGTCGACATGGTCTGGGCCGAGATCGCCGTCGCGGCGGTGGCTGGCTCCGTCTTTTACGGGGTGGTCGCGCTCGTCGAGCGCGCCGTCACCTTCTGGCATCCGTCCATCCGCAGTGGCCGGGCCTGATATTGGAGCAATGACAAGAGGGAACTGAAATGAACAAGAAACTTGCATCTCTGCTGGCAGCGGGCGCCTTTTCGCTCGCCGCCTTCCATGCCCATGCCGCCGACAAGGTCACGCTGCAGCTGAAATGGGTGACGCAGGCCCAGTTTGCCGGCTATTATGTCGCCAAGGACAAGGGCTTCTACGACGAAGAAGGCCTCGAGGTCGAGATCAAGCCAGGCGGTCCCGATATCGCACCGCCGCAGGTCATCGCCGGCGGTGGCGCCGATGTCATCGTCGACTGGATGCCCTCCGCTCTCGCCACGCGTGAGAAGGGCGTGCCGCTCGTCAACATCGCCCAGCCCTTCAAGCGCTCCGGCATGATGCTCACCTGTCTCAAGGAATCCGGCGTGAAGACCCCGGAGGACTTCAAGGGTAAGACGCTCGGCGTCTGGTTCTTCGGCAATGAATATCCGTTCCTGTCCTGGATGTCGCAACTGAAGATCCCGACGGACGGCGGACCGAATGGCGTGACCGTGCTCAAGCAGGGATTCAATGTCGATCCGCTGATCCAGAAGCAGGCGGCCTGCATCTCGACGATGACCTACAACGAATACTGGCAGGTCATCGATGCCGGCATCAAGCCGGAGGATCTCGTCACTTTCAAATATGAAGACCAGGGCGTCGCAACGCTCGAGGACGGGCTCTACGTTCTCGAGGACAAGCTCAAGGACCCGGCCTTCAAGGAAAAGATGGTGAAATTCGTCCGCGCTTCGATGAAGGGTTGGAAATATGCCGAGGAGAACCCCGACGAGGCGGCGGAGATCGTGCTCGAGAACGACGCCACCGGCGCCCAGACGGAGAAGCACCAGAAGCGGATGATGGGAGAAATCGCCAAGCTCACGGCCGGCTCCAACGGCGCCCTCGACGAGGCCGACTACAAGCGGACGGTGGAATCGCTGCTCTCCGGCGGTTCCGATCCGGTGATTTCCAAGGAGCCGGAAGGCGCCTGGACACATGAGATCACCGACGAAGCGCTGAAATAGGCTTTACCCTCAGCAAAACGCGCGCGGCACCCGCCGCGCGCGTTTTCTTTGCGATATTCAACCCGTCCTTCAAGTTGCATCCAACCCCGGGCACATGCGCGGAAATATTGAGGCACCATCACTTTTTCGCCCTTGTAAGCACTTGCCGCGAAGATTACATAGGCGCGGAACGTTTGATTGAAGGAGAGGCAGAAAAGGGGACTGGTTTTCCCTCGATCTCGCTTTTCGTGGGAATTTATCCCAGCTGCATGACTTCGTCCTGAAGCAAACGGGGACAAGACATGCAAGCACGCCCTTCGGCTTGAAACCGATCGGTCGGGAGAGGATTGAGTGCGCGTCGCAGACGGAGTCCCGGCTTCATGACCGGCCGCGCTGTGTACGGGAATAGCATGATTGCAGTCGCTTCCTTGGGTGGCTACGTATTGATTTGATTTCTATATTCGGGACGACGGCCGATGGCTCAGAGACTCCTATCCCTTTTTGCGGCCTGTGCAGCGATGACGCTCGGCGCTTTATCGATCGCCTCCGCCGAGGACGCCGCCAAGCCACAGCAGGATCAGCTCTTACCGTCGATCATCGTCACCGACGCGGTGGAACGCACTATTAGCGATCGCGTTCTTGCTACCGGGTCGATCGAGCCGGTCGAGGAGACTTATGTTTCACCACTGGTGGACGGGCTTTCGATCCGCTCGTTGAATGCCGATGTCGGCGATCGGGTCGAGCAAGGCAGCACGCTGGTCGTCCTCAACGACGACGCGCTCCTGCTCCAGAAGAGCCAGCTCAAGGCCAATCTTGCCAAGGCGGACGCTGCAGTCGCGCAATCGCAGGCGCAGCTCGCCGAGGCCAAGGCGAACGCCGAAGAGGCGACGCGCGTCGCCGACCGCGCCGCCCAGCTTTCGACAAATGGGACTGTCTCCACCGCCGAGGCTGACCGGCTGAAGGCGCTCGCGGCAGCCGCGCGCGCCCGCCTCCGTTCGGCCGAGCAATCTATCGGCGTCGCATCTGCGGACATGAAGGTGATAGAGGCTCAGATCGAAGATATCGACCTGCGCCTCGCCCGCACCGCCGTCAAGGCACCCGTCAGCGGTATCGTTTCCGCCAAGAACGCCAAGATCGGCGCGATCGCGAACGGCAGCGGCCAGCCGCTTTTCGCCATCATTCGCGACGGGGCGATCGAGATGAAGGCCGAGGTGACCGAGGCCGACGTCATCAAGCTTGCAGTCGGGCAACCCGCAACGGTCAGGCTCGCCGGCAGTAGCACAGCCATAGAAGGCAAGGTCCGGTTGATAGCACCGACCGTCGATCCGCAGACCCGCCTTGGCACCGTGCACATCACCCTCGCCGACACGGCGGAAGCCCGCGCGGGCATGTATGCGAGCGCGACTATCACCGTAGAGCAGAGGCAGACAGTGGTTCTGCCGCAAACCGCTGTTACAACGGAGGACGGCAAGTCGATCGTCCGCAAGGTCGAGGAAGGTATCGTTCACCTCAAACCGGTGACGACCGGTATTCAGGACGGGCAGTTCGTCGAAATCGTCTCGGGGCTGGTGCCGGGCGAGCAGGTCGTCGCAAAGGCTGGCGCCTACGTGCGCGACGGCGACCGCATCAATCCGGTCAAGCCGGCCAAGCCGATCACCAATTGACGGGAAAGAGACCATGAACTTCTCCGCCTGGTCCATCCGCAATCCGGTCGCGCCGATTCTGGCGTTTTTTGTGCTTGTCGTGCTCGGGTGGCAGTCTTTCAACTCGCTGCCGATCACCCGTTTCCCGAACATCGACGTGCCGATCGTTTCGATCGCCGTCACGCAGAGCGGGGCGGCACCTGCCGAACTCGAGACCCAGGTCACCAAGGAGATCGAGGACGCGGTCGCCGGTATCTCCGGCGTCGACCATATCGAGTCGACGATCACTGATGGTAGTTCCACCACCGCCGTCATCTTCCGCATGGAGGTGCCGACAACTCAAGCGGTTCAGGACGTCAAGGATGCGATCGACCGCATTCGCGGCGACCTGCCGACGACAATCGACGAGCCGATCGTCGCCAAGATCGATGTCGAAGGGCAGGCAATCCAGACGTTCTCGGTCTCCTCGCCCGGGATGACGCTTGAAGAACTCTCCTGGTTCGTCGACGACACGATCAAGCGCGCGATCCAGGGCAAGAGCGGCATCGGCCGCGTGGACCGCTATGGCGGCTCCGACCGCGAGATCCGCGTCGAGCTCGACGAGGATCGGCTGAATTCCTTTGGCATCACGGCCGCCGACGTGAATGGCCAGCTCCGCCGTATGAATCTCGATCTCGGCTCCGGCCGCGGCCAGGTGGGCGGCAGCGAACAGGCGATCCGCACCTTGGGCGACACGCGCGACGTGGCAAGCCTCTCCAACACGATGATCTCGCTACCGAATGGCCGCTTCGTGCGCCTGTCGGAGCTCGGCACCGTGACCGACACCTATGAGGAGCCCAAATCCTTCGCGCGGTTCAACGGCAACCCCGGCGTGACCTTTGCCGTCTTCCGCGCCAAAGGGGCGAGCGAAGTGACGGTCGCCGAAACGGTGGCCCAGACGCTCGACGATATCCGCGCGAAGCACCCGGACGTCACCATCGAGATGGTCGACGACTCGGTTTACTTCACCTATGGCAATTACGAGGCGGCGATCCACACGCTGATGGAAGGCGCGCTCCTCGCCGTCATTGTCGTGATGCTGTTCCTGCGCAATTGGCGCGCCACGCTGATTGCTGCCGTCGCCCTGCCACTCTCCGCTATCCCCACCTTCTGGGTGATGGAGCTCCTGGGCTTTTCGCTGAACCTCGTGAGCTTCCTCGCCATGACGCTGGCGACCGGCATCCTCGTCGACGACGCGATCGTCGAGATCGAGAACATCGAGCGGCACATCCACATGGGCAAGTCGCCCTACAAGGCGGCTATCGAGGCTGCTGACGAGATCGGCCTCGCCGTCATCGCCACGACCTTCACGATCATCGCCGTCTTCGTGCCCGTCTCCTTCATGCCAGGAATTCCGGGCCAGTACTTCATCCAGTTCGGCCTGACCGTCGCCGTTGCCGTCTTCTTCTCGCTTCTGGTCGCGCGCCTGATCACACCGGTGATGGCGGCCTATCTGATGAAGCCGAACGATGTCGACGGTTACCATGGCGACGAAGGCTTCATGATGCGCCAATATACGCGCCTCGTGCAATTCACGACGAGGCGCTGGTACACGCGCTATTCAACGCTGCTTGCCGCGATTGTCCTCACGGTGGGCTCCGTGCTCGCACTCATAGTCTTCGTACCCGGCAGTTTCCTGCCGCCGGAAGACAACTCACGCGTCAGCCTGTCGATCGAGCTGCCGCCGGATGCGATGCTCGCGGATACCGAGCGCACGACGACCGAGATCTACAACCGGATCAAGGACATTGAAGGTGTCGAAAACATCTTCGTGCTGGGCGGCGCTTCGCCGAAGGGCGATCTCGAACTGCGGCGCGCCGCGGTGACCGTACTCCTGCAAAAACTCGACCACTCGCTCCTCAACAAGGTGGTCAACGACGTGATCGGCCGAACACCACTGATTGGGCAGTATTTGCCCAAGTTGGCGCCGGCGGGCCGCACGAAACCGCAGTCGGAGATCGAAACGGAAATCTACGCGCGGCTCCAGGAAATTCCGGACGTTCGCGTCACCAAGCTCAACGACCGCGGCGAGCGCGACCTATCGTTCAACCTGCTTTCCAATAACGAGGCGGATCTGGACAAGGCCGTCGCCATCCTGGAAGCCAAGCTGCGCAGAGATCCGCTTCTCGCAAATGTCAGCCCCGACGGGGCGCTGCCCCGACCGGAATTGCAGATCCGCCCGCGCGACGAACAGATGTCGCGTCTTGGCATCACGACCGCGCAGATTTCGGAGGTCATCCGCGTCGCCACTATCGGCGACATCGACGCGCAACTTACGAAGATCGCGCTCGACGGGCGTCTCATACCGATCCGGGTCCAGCTTGATCGCGATTTCCGCACCGACTTGGCCGCCATCCGCAATCTGAAAGTCCAGGCGGCATCGGGCGCCACGGTTCCGCTCTCGAGCGTCGCCGACATCAACTATTCGGAAGGGCCGAGTTCCATCAAGCGCTACGACCGCAACCGCGTGGTCAAACTTGGCGCCGATCTACCGGTCGGCGTCGCACTCGACACTGCATCGGCCCGCTTCAAGGAAATCGCCGGCGAAGCGAAGCTGCCGGCGACGGTAGAGTTCCTCGAAAGCGGCGATGCCGAGGTTCAGGCGGAGATGCAGCAGAGCTTCGGCAATGCCATGCTGCTTGGCCTGATGATGGTGCTGGTCGTGCTCATCCTGCTGTTCAAGGACGTGATCCAACCTTTCACCATCCTGTTCTCGCTTCCACTGGCAATCGGTGGCGTGGCTGCGGCCTTGATCCTGACGCAGAATTCACTCTCCATGCCCGTTCTCATCGGCATCTTGATGCTGATGGGCATCGTCACCAAGAACGCCATCCTGCTCGTCGATTTCGGTATCGAGATGATGCATCACGGCATGGACCGGACGCTGGCGATGGTCGAGGCCGGCCGCAAGCGTGCCCGCCCGATCGTCATGACGTCGATCGCGATGTCGGCGGGCATGCTGCCTTCGGCGCTCGGCGTCGGCGAAGGCGGCTCATTCCGCGCGCCGATGGCGATCGCCGTGATCGGCGGCATTATCGTTTCCACGGTCTTGAGCCTCGTCGTCGTCCCCTCCTTCTTCCTGATCATGGACGACCTGTCGCGACTGCTTGCCTGGGTCTTCGGCCGTTTCGTCGGCAAGAAGGACAAGGAGGACCTGCCGCTCGACCCCGAAGCGCTCAGCAGGCTCGCCGCCGACCAGGGCAGCACGATCGAGAGCCTCGAGGAGCGCATCAAGGCGCTTGAGGCCGAGCGGCGCGGCAAGTCCGACCGCAAGGTCATCACCCATCCGGCTCTTGCCGCCGAATAACGCCCCGCGCGCGGCGCTTTCAGGGCCGCGTGATGGAAACTCGCGACAGACGGGCGGTCAGGGAGTTCTGAAGCCAGCCGCGACTTGCAGCCGGCTCAGAGGCCGCCATGCACCGTCAGAAACTCGACTATCCGGTCGATGCCGTCCCCGCGTTTCATGTTTGAGAAGACGAAGGGCTTTTCAGCCCGCATCCGCGCCGCATCGCGCTCCATCACGTCAAGATCGGCGCCTACATGAGGGGCGAGGTCTTTCTTGTTGATGACGAGCAGGTCGGATTTGGTAATTCCCGGACCGCCTTTGCGCGGAATTTCTTCGCCCTGGCAGACGGAAATCACATAAATCGTCAAGTCAGCCAGATCGGGCGAAAAGGTCGCCGCCAGATTGTCGCCGCCGGATTCGATGAAAACCACGTCGAGGTCTGGAATGCGCCGGTTGAGCTCCGCAATCGCCTGCAGGTTGATCGAGGCGTCCTCACGGATTGCGGTATGCGGGCAGCCTCCGGTCTCGACGCCGACGATGCGATCCGAAGACAGTGCCTGCATCCGCACCAGCGCCTCAGCATCCTCCTTGGTATAGATGTCGTTGGTGACGACGGCGACCGAATACCTCTCGCGCATTGCCTTGCAGAGTTTATCGGTGAGCGCCGTCTTGCCGGAACCGACCGGACCACCGATGCCGACGCGAAGAGGTCCGTTTTTTGATGGCATGTCCAATTCCTTTCCGTGCGCCGATCGCTTTCATGCATGATCGACACGCATCAGGAGCGAAAAAGGCGCGAATGCAGGGTTTCGTGTCTCAAGGAAGCAATATCTGCCATGATCGCGGCCGAGCCAAGATCGTCGAGGGAGCCAGCCGAGGCCAGCGCCGCTACCTCCGAAATCGCAGCCTCCAGCCCAGCAAGAACGCCGATACCATCCCGCTGACCGAACACGCCGCAGCGAATCGCGACCGAAATTGTGTTCGACGCACTGGCGTTGAGAAATGCGGCGAGCGCCGCCACTATGCCGGTGCGATGCGCGCCCGCGACCGCGCCGACCGCCACCGGATAGGCAGCGGTCGCCCCCAGCACGTGCAGCACAGGATGGGGCCAGTAGCCCGCGGCAGCAATGAAAGCCTCGCCGAGCAGCATGGTCTCCATGTGCCGCTCGCGCGAACCGGCGAGTGCCTCCGCCAGTTCCGCAGCGGCCCTTAACCGCTGCGCATCATCGTGGCTGCGATAGCTCTCGGCTAACAGCAGCGCATCGTTCCAAAGCGCCCCCCGACGCATGAGCGTGTCGAGCCACAGGCGCAGATCGTCGGCGTCTGCCACAAGTCCATCGTGAACCGCCTGCTCCAGTCCCCCGGAATAGGAAAAGGAGCCGACGGGAAAGGCGGGCGAGAGCCAGGTGACGAGTCGGACCAGCGCCTGCGTATCGGCGTGTTCAGCCATGGTGGTGGTGATCGCCGCCGTGCCCATGATGATGGCCGCCGGTGCCATGATAGGCCCCGCGCAACGGGTGGAAAGGCTCTATTACTTCGCTCACCGTCGCGCCCAGGCCCACGAGCATCGCGCGGATCACCGGATCGCGGGCAATCAGGATGCGCCCCTCCTCGACCGCCGCCGGCAGATGCCGATTGCCGAGATGCCAGGCGAGTTCGATCAGGTGCAGCCTGTCGCGCGGACGGATGTCGTAGAGCGCTTCCTCCGCCGCCTTCACTTCGATATAGCCGCCGCCCTCCAGCACCAGGAGATCGCCATCGGCGAGCATCACCGGCTCCTTCAAGTCGAGCATCACCACATCGTCATTTTCGAGATGCAGGAGCTTGCGCCGCAAATGCCGCTGGTCATGTGTCAAGGTCACGCGGTGAAGCGGTGCCCGCTCGGCGGATCCGGGCGAAAGCACTTCGGTCGAACGGTAGGGCACGTCAGATTACCTCGAGCTTCTCGGGGTGGATCACCTCGATGCGGATCTCAGCGAGCAGCTCTGCCATCGCCGTCTGAAAAGACTTCAGGTGCGGCTCGGAGAAATGCGCGTCGACGGCCGCCCTGTCCCTCCAGGACTCGACGAAGACAAGGGTATCCGGTTGAGCCGCATTACGATAAAGATCATAGCTGATGCATCCAGCTTCCTTGCGGGTGGATTCGATAAGCGGCGCTGCGAGTGCCACGACCTCATCGCCCTTGCCTGCGTTCGCCTTCAGATGTGCGATAACGTAAACCATTGGACCTCGGCATGCTCTTGCGATCACTGTAGCAAGAAAAAGCCGCGGCGCCAGCAGGGAGCCGACTTTCGAAAGCCTGCTTGCGGCAGCCGGGGCCTTGCCTGTTCAATCGATCGCGATCAGGCGGCGATCTTCCGCGACTTGAGCGCCGCGCGAATGTTCTGCGGTGAGGACATGCCGTAGGGATCGCTGTCGCAATTATCGGAATAGCCTTCCTCTTCGAACCATTGCTCGACGATGCCATTGTTGACGATTGCGGCATAGCGCCAGGAGCGCATGCCGAAGCCGAGATTGTCCTTGGCAACCAGCATGCCCATCTTGCGGGTGAACTCACCCGAACCATCCGGGATCAGCTTGACGTTTTCGAGGCCCTGCGACTTGCCCCAGGCATTCATGACGAAGGCGTCATTGACCGAGACGCAATAGATTTCATCGATGCCGAGCGCGCGAAACTCCGGCGCGAGCTTCTCAAAATCCGGGAGTTGATAGGTCGAGCAGGTCGGGGTGAAAGCCCCCGGCAGCGAAAACAGCACCACACGCTTGCCTGCGAAATAGTCGTCCGAGGTCACATCCTGCCAACGGAACGGATTGGAGCCGCCGACGGATTCGTCGCGGACGCGGGTGCGGAAGGTCACTGCAGGAACTTTTCTGCCGAGCATCATCATCTCCTTCTGATAGCTGCCCGGGCGTCAAGTCTTGGGAGGAAACGCCCGGCGGAAAGCGAGCGCCCTTCCTACAGGAGATTGCGCTGCACTGCAGCATCAAAGGCACCTTCGCATAACAGCCTTGCGAATTGTGCATGGCTGCGCAAACGCGGCAGGATCAACTCAGAACAGGAAATAGCGCTGCGCCATCGGCAGCACCATCGCAGGCTCGCAGGTCAAGAGCTCTCCGTCCGCACGCACCTCGTAGGTCTCGGGGTCGACCTCGATATGCGGCGTCAGGCTGTTGTGGATCATCGCCGCCTTGCCGATGCCGCCGCGGGTATTCTGGACCGCGACGAGTTCCTTGGCGACGCCGAGCCTGCCCGCAAGCCCCGCATCGAGCGAAGCCTGGGAGACGAAAGTGACGGACGAATTGGTGAGGCTCTTGCCATAGGCGCCGAACATCGGCCGGTAATGTACCGGTTGTGGCGTCGGGATGGAGGCGTTGGGATCGCCCATCGGCGCCGCGGCGATCGTGCCGCCGATCACAACCAGGTCCGGCTTGACGCCGAAGAAGGCCGGATTCCAGAGGACGAGATCGGCGCGCTTGCCGACTTCGAGCGAGCCGAGCTCGTGGCCGAGACCGTGAGCGATCGCCGGGTTGATCGTGTATTTGGCGATGTAGCGCTTGACGCGGAAATTGTCGTTGTCGCCCGTCTCCTCTTTGAGGCGGCCCCGCTGCCGCTTCATCTTGTCGGCGGTCTGCCATGTGCGGATCGCCACTTCGCCGACCCGCCCCATGGCCTGGCTGTCGGAAGAGATGATCGAGAAGGCACCAAGGTCGTGCAGGATGTCCTCGGCCGCGATCGTCTCCTTCCGGATGCGGCTCTCCGCAAAGGCGATGTCTTCCGGAATCGACGGCGAAAGATGATGGCAGACCATCAGCATGTCGAGATGCTCTGCCACCGTGTTCAGGGTATAGGGCCTGGTCGGGTTGGTTGAGGAGGGAATGACATTCGGCTGACCACAGATCTTGATGATATCCGGCGCATGGCCGCCGCCCGCCCCTTCCGTGTGGAAGGCGTGGATCGTCCGCCCCTTGATTGCCGCGATCGTATCCTCGACGAAGCCGCTCTCGTTCAGCGTATCGGTGTGGATCATCACCTGCACGTCATATTCGTCGGCAACCGAGAGGCAGCAGTCGATCGCCGCCGGTGTCGTGCCCCAATCCTCGTGCAGCTTCAGCGAGGAGGCGCCGCCCATCACCATTTCGACGAGCGCCCCGGGCTGCGAGGCATTGCCTTTGCCGGCAAAGGCGAGATTCATCGGGAAGGCATCCGCCGCCTCGATCATCCTGGCGATGTGCCAGGGCCCCGGCGTGCAGGTGGTGGCGAGCGTCCCATGCGCCGGTCCCGTGCCGCCGCCGAGCATGCAGGTCAGCCCGCTCATCAGAGCCTCTTCGATCTGCTGTGGGCAAATGAAGTGAATATGAGCGTCCATTCCGCCGGCGGTGACGATCTTGCCCTCGCCGGCGATGGCCTCGGTGCCCGGGCCGACGATGATATTGACGCCCGGCTGCGTATCCGGGTTGCCGGCCTTGCCGATCGCGGCGATGCGACCGTCCTTGAGGCCGATATCTGCCTTTACGATTCCCCAATGGTCGAGGATCAGCGCGTTGGTGATGACCGTATCGACGGCGCCGGCGGCACGCGTCACCTGGCTTTGGCCCATGCCGTCGCGAATGACCTTGCCGCCGCCGAACTTCACCTCTTCACCATAGGTAGTGAAGTCCTTCTCGACCTCGATGAAGAGCTCGGTGTCGGCAAGCCGCACCTTGTCGCCTACGGTCGGACCGAACATGTTGGCGTAGGCCGCGCGCGACATTTTATAGGACATGGTTCAGGCTCCTTGGGACCAAGTCTGAGAAAGAGGATTGATCGAGGCGGCGAAGGCGACCCTCCGAGGCGAGCGCCTCGACATAGCGACGCTCCGTCGCGAAGGGATGCCACTCCCAGCCACTATGGCCGAAGCCGACAAGCACGACATCGTCACGGTCGCCGGCAAAGCTCGACAGGATATCTGCGATCACCACGAGGCCGCTCGACGGGACCACATAGGGTGGGGGCTCGAAGCGGGCGAGGTCGCGCTCCAGCCCCTCCTGCCTTTCGGCCGGGATGACGCGGTGGGGACGGCCGGTCGCGCGCGCGAAGCTTTCGAAGCCCGCTGTATAGTCGTCGCAGAAATCATCGAGGTCCGGGTGCGTCACGGCGAGCTTCGCCCGCATCGCCGCGAATTTCGCGCCGGAGCGCACGCTCCAGATCGCGCGCGCCTGCCGCACCGGCGTGCTCGTCTTCCAGCGGCCACCGCCGAGCATCGCGAGCGCGGGGCGGCCCGTATTGCAGACTGCCACTATGTCGGTCTTGTTGCCGCCCTTGCCGACCGAGCGGCAATCGTTGAAGCGAACCACCACATCAGCGGCATCGATCGTCGCAGCGGCACCCTCCGGCACCTCGCCATTGCCCACGATCATGATGACGCGGCTCATCGACGATTATCTCCCGGCGAATGCGCGACCGCGGTTCAAAGTTTGCCCATCACCTGCTGACGGAAGCCGAACACCTCGCGCTTGCCCGAAAGCGGAATCAGCGTGACCTGCCTGGTCTGGCCCGGCTCGAAGCGTACGGCCGTACCGGCGGGGATATCGAGGCGCATACCATTCGCAGTGGCGCGATCGAAGTTCAGGCCAGGGTTCGTTTCCGCAAAATGATAGTGGCTGCCGACCTGCACCGGCCGGTCGCCGGAATTGGAGACCTCAATGGTGACGGTGTCGCGGCCGGCATTGAGCTCGATATCGCCGGCGGCTGCGATGATTTCCCCTGGTATCATGCCGTTCTCCCCTCAAGCAGCACTTCAACGAATGGGCTCGTGGACCGTGACCAGTTTCGTCCCGTCCGGAAAGGTTGCTTCGATCTGGATATCGTGGATCATTTCCGCAATGCCTTCCATCACTTGGTCGCGGGTCAGCACATGCGCGCCCGCCTCCATCAACTCGGCGACGGAGCGGCCGTCGCGCGCGCCCTCGACGACGAAATCGGTGATCAGCGCGATCGCCTCGGGATGGTTGAGCTTCACGCCGCGCTCAAGCCGGCGGCGCGCCACCATCGCCGCCATGGAAATCAACAATTTGTCTTTCTCGCGCGGGGTGAGATTCATGCGTCGCCATCCAGTTTGACTGCGGGATCAGAGAGTCCAGACTTTCGGTACAGATGCGTCCTCACGCAAGTGCGAAATGAGCGGGATGAGGATTTTTCTGAGCTCGAAGCCGTCGGCGGCGACAAGCCGAGCAATAAGCTTGTCGCGACCGCCTACCTTGTAGTGGCTGACACCTGCTCCTGCCACCGATGCGAGTGCCGCGCGCAGCCTCGCAAGCATCGCTTCGCAATCCGCCGCCACATAGAGGAGCGTCGCAAAGGCGGCCGCGCCGCCAAGCACCGCGGGTCGTGCGGCAAGTCGGGCGATCTCGTCGTCGAGCGTCAGGTTTTCCGCATGGATCAGCTTGTCACCGCTCCTCACGCGCCAGCGATCGCGAAAGAGCCCGGTATGCACCGCCTCGCCCATCGCCTTGCGTCCAAGCAGCACCGCCTCGACGGCGAGAAGCACGGCATCGGCGGCAAGGTCGACCTCGAGCGAACGCGACAGCGAGGCCCGATCGAAGAGGATCGTTTCCTGCGGCAGCCAGTCGATACGAGCGCCGGCCGCGGCCGACAGGCGCGTCTCGATCTCCGCCGTACCTGCGCTTGCCTTGTAGATCTTCTCACAGGCCTGAGTCGTCAAACAGAGGCACGTTCCCTCGCCCGCCTCGAAGGCCCAAGCCAGACGGTCGCCGCCGGTGACGCCACCCGAGGAATTGATGAGCACCGCTTCCATGGAGCCGTCGAAGGTCTTCGGCAGGCGAATCTTGGCACAACCTTCCTGATAGAGCTCCGCGATACGCGTGTGTCCGCGCCGGGACTTGGCACTGAGCCGCCCCTTTCCCCAAGCCCTTTGCGGGGCGATGATCGCCGCCTCGGTCACTTTCTTCAGATCTTTCCCTGCTGGCACGCGGTCCGCGTGCAATCTCGTGATCCGGCATCGTCGGAAACCGGATGACCAAAGTCAAGGCACTGTTTCGAAAGCGGAATTGCCGTCCACGAGGGATAACGCCTCGACTGAGTTCCAATGGCGATCGTGCGGAACCCGGTTCCTCGCTTTTCGCAAAGAGGGCCCCCTCATCTGGGCCCTCCCCTCGATACCCGTGCATTGCCACGATCAAGACCGTGCGAATTCCATCAGATCCGCGTTGAGTTCGTCTTTATGCGTGTCGGTGATGCCATGCGGAGCGCCCGGATAGACCTTGAGCACCGCATGCGGGATGAGCTTTTTCGAGGCGCGGGCTGCGGCGTCGATCGGCACGATCTGGTCATCATCGCCATGGATGATGAGCGTCGGCACGTCGAACTTCTTCAGGTCCTCGGTGAAATCCGTCTGCGAGAAGGCGACGATCGAATCATAGGTGTTCTTGTGACCCGCCGTCATGCCTTGAAGCCAGAAACTGTCGATCATGCCTTGCGAGGGCTTTGCGCCGGGGCGGTTGAAGCCGAAGAACGGACCAGAGGCAATGTCCTTATAGAGCTGTGAGCGATCGGCGAGGCTGGCGGCCTGCAGATTGTCGAACACTTCCTCCGGCAGACCGCCCGGATTGCTCTCGGTCTTCACCATCAGCGGGGGAACGGCCGAAATCAGCCCTGCCCTTGCTACTCGCCCCGTGCCGTGCCGGCCGATATAGCGGGCGATTTCGCCGCCACCGGTCGAAAATCCCGCAAGGAAGACACCCTCCAGATCCAATTGTTCGATCAGATCGGCAAGATCGTCGGCGTAGTGGTCCATGTCGTTGCCGTCCCAGGGCTGACTGGATTGGCCATGGCCCCGGCGATCATGGGTCACGACTCGGAAGCCATTGCTGGCGAGGTGGAAAGCCTGAGCCTCCCAGCTATCGGACGACAAAGGCCAGCCATGGCTGAGGACCACTGCCGGACCATCCTTCGGCCCCCAGTCCTTGTAATAGATTTCAACGCCGTCACGGGTGAGAATAGTGCTTCCCATGGTTCTTGCTCCTTGGCTTTTGGATGAAGTTACGGCGTCCGCAGCCGTTGCTGGTCTGTGGGCAGAGAGAGCTGCGGCCGCGCTGGCGGCACCCAGCGCCCCGGTCAGGACACTACGCCTCAATACGCCGTTGGCTATCGTGCGTGTTTCAACCTCGGTCATTGGCATTGCTCCGTTATGTTCGCGATTTAATCGCACACGATATAAACTCGTGCGGGGACGCGACTTTGGCCCAAGCATCTAGCTGTGCGATTAAATCGTGCACGATATTTATCGGTCCAAGAACCTGCTGTCAATACCTTGCGATTATATCGCGAGCGATTTATTTTATCGGCCTGAACATTTGGAAGAAGACCATGGCAAAGGCTGACACCCCCTCCTCTGAAGATCTGTTGAAGCTCGACAGTTTCCTGTGTTTCGCGATCTATTCCGCCAACCACGCATTCACGCGCGTCTACAAGCCGCTTCTCGACGACCTCGAGCTCACCTACCCGCAATATCTGGTGATGGTGGTGTTATGGGAGAACGACGACCAGACGGTCGGCAGTCTCGGCGAGAAACTCTTCCTAGAGTCGAGCACGCTGACGCCCATGCTGAAGCGCCTCGAGGCAATGGGCTATGTTACGAGAGTTCGCGACAAAATGGATGAGCGGCAGGTGCGCGTGCGGCTGACCGACACCGGTCGCGCCCTGAGGCAGAGGGCAAACGCCATTCCGCTCGGAATTGCCGGAGCCACGGGAATGGAGCCGGCAGACCTCGCCCGGCTGAGGACAGAGATCGCGGCACTGCGGGCTTCGCTGCTCAGGTAAGACGCAACGTAGAAAAACAAAGGCCCGGCGTGTTTCCGCGCCGGGCCCATACTGATCCGAGACGATGACTATTCGTTCTGGAAGTAGCTGTACTTGCCGTCGTCACCCTTTTTCCAGGTATACATGACGTAGTCCGGACGGGTGATGTCGCCCTTCTCGTCGAAGCCGAGCTCGCCGATCGCCGTCTGGAACGGACCCTTCGATTTCATAGCTTCGGCAACAGCCTGCGGGTCGTTGCCGCCGGCAGCCTTAGCACCCTGAGCGATCACCTGAAGCGCCGCATAGGAGTAAAGCGTGTAAGCCTCCGGTTCGAAGCCCTCAGCGCGGAACTTCTCGACGAGTTCCTTGGCGTTGGGGTTCTTGCGCGGATCCGGCGCGAAGGTCATCAGCGTGCCGTCGACGGCATCGCCGGCGATGGAGGCCAGCTCGTTCGAGACAATGCCGTCGCCCGACATGAACGTCGCGTTCAGGCCCTGGTCCTTCATCTGGCGCATGATGAGGCCGGCTTCCGTGTGCAGGCCACCGTAGTAGACGACGCTCACGCCGGCTTGCTTCATCTTGGCTATGAGGGCCGAGAAGTCCTTGTCGCCGGTGTTGATGCCTTCATAAAGGGCTTCGGTGACGCCGGCTTCGCTCATCGCCTTCTTGGTTTCGTCGGCAAGACCTTGACCGTAAGGAGTCTTGTCGTGGATGACGCCGATCTTCGCGTCCTTGAAATTGGCGGCGATGTACGCGCCGGCTACCGCGCCCTGCTGATCGTCGCGGCCGCAGGTGCGGAACGTGTTCCAAAGACCGCGTTCGGTGAACTGCGGGTTGGTCGAGGCCGGGGTGATCTGCAGGATGCCGTTTTCGGCATAGATTTCCGAAGCCGGGATCGACACGCCAGAGTTGAAGTGGCCAATGACGAACTTAACGCCGTCAGCGACGAACTTGTTGGCGACCGAAACGCCCTGCTTGGCGTCCGATACGTCGTCGCCGAGCACGATCTTGATCTGTTCCCCATTGATGCCGCCTGCAGCATTGATGTCCTCGGCTGCCTGTTCCGCACCTTTCTGGAGCTGCGCACCGAAGGCGGCGTTCGGCCCGGTCAGCGGACCAGCGACGCCGACCAGGATATCAGCCCATGCGGTGCCGCTGAAGGCGACCATTGCGGTCAGCGCCACAGCCGACAGAAGAGTCTTTTTCATCTTGTTACTCCCAAATCTTCGAGCGGGTCTCGTTTCAAAGCCAACGCAATGCCCACCATACTTGCGCCGGTGATCCTTCGCACCGGCCGCTTCGGACCGGCAAACGCTGTTCCCTTATTTGGCCCTCCAGGAGAAGGGCGAGGCTTTTTCATAAAGCCAGTAGTACATGTTGGCCATTTGCCTGGTCCGGTAATACCGGAAACCGGCGGTAGCAAACAACAAAAGTACGACCGTGTCCACGACATAGTATTGCAGGCTGAACATCGTTCCGCCGAAAAGCGCGTGATGCACGAAGCGGATTGCGAGTCCGAGCAGGGCCACATAGGTCAGCAGCCGCGGAACGGTTTGCCAGTTGTCGGCAACGCTCTTGCCCGTCCTCCAGGCGGTCCAGCCCCCCAGGATACAGGTGATGAAGAGAAACTGCCAGACCGACACTTCTTCGTAGAGAATTCCCTGCATGTCATTCACTCCAGGCGCGGCGCATCAATGGCGACCGCCTTCGAGATAGGCCGCGCGGACTTCCGGATTGGCCAGCAGATCCTTGCCCGTCCCGCTCATCGTGACCTTGCCGTTTACGAGCACGTAGGCGCGATCTGAAAGCTTGAGCGCACCGAAAGCGTTCTGCTCCACCAGGAACACGGTGAGGCCCTCTTGGTTGTTCAGTTTTTTGATCGCCTCGAAGATCCCCTTGACGATCAGCGGCGCCAGCCCGAGTGACGGCTCATCGAGGAGAAGCAGCTTTGGCCGCGCCATCAGCGCCCGGCCGATCGACAGCATCTGCTGCTCGCCGCCCGAGAGCGTCCCGCCACGCTGGGCCTGCCGCTCCTTGAGGCGCGGAAAGAGTGCGAACACCTTCTCCACGTCGTCCTTGAAGTGCTTCAGATTGTCGAGGCTCGCGCCCATCTGAAGATTTTCCAGCACCGTCATGCGCGGGAAGATGCGGCGACCTTCCGGCGACTGGGCGATGCGAAGGCGGGCGATTTCGTGCATCGGCAGGCGCGTGATCTCCTGTCCTTCGAAGGAGATCGAGCCGGTGCGCGCCTGCGGACTGCCGCAGATCGTCATCATCAGCGTCGACTTTCCGGCCCCGTTGGCACCGATCAGCGAAACGATCTCCCCGCGATGCACCTCGACATCGACCCCCGAGAGCGCCCGGATGTTGCCGTAGTAGGTCTCGACGCCTCTAACACTCAAAAGCGGAGCGGTCATGGATTGATACCTCCCTGCTCGCTTTCGATTTCCTCGATCTCCTCGATCACCTCTTCAACCTCTTCGTCCTCGACACCGAGATAGGCCGCGATGACCTTCGGATCATGCTTCACGAAATCCGGATTGCCGTCGGAAATCTTCTGCCCATATTCCAGCACCACGACGTGATCGGAAATCTCCATCACCACCGACATGTCGTGCTCGATCAGCAGGATGGAGGTACCGGTGTCGCGACGGATGGCCTGCAGCAGTTCGTTGAGCGCGAGCGACTCGCGCGGATTGAGGCCGGCGGCCGGCTCGTCGAGGCAAAGCAGTTCCGGCCCGGTGCACATTGCACGGGCGATCTCCAGCCGCCGCTGCGCCCCATAAGGCAGGTCGCCAGCCGGATCGTCGGCCCGGTCGGTGAGCGATGCCATTTCGAGCCAATGCTTGGCGAGCTCGATCGATTCCTTGGTGGCCTGCCGATAGGCAGGAAAGCCGAGCAGACCGAGGATCGTGTACCCGGAAGCCTGCATCAGCTTATTGTGCTGCGCCACCAGCAGGTTCTCCAGGACCGTCAGGCCCGAGAACATGCGGATGTTCTGGAAGGTGCGCGCCACTTTGGCATGCTTGGTGATCTCGAAATCGGGCAAGCGTTCCAACAGGAACTCCTTGCCGGATCGCTGCTTCATCGTGATCATGCCCATCGTCGGCTTGTAAAAGCCGGTAACGCAGTTGAACACGGTCGTTTTGCCCGCCCCGTTGGGGCCGATCAACGCGGTGATTTCGCCGCGCTCGGCCTCGAAGGAGAAGTCGTTGATGGCCATGAGACCGCCGAAGCGCATCGACAGGTGCTCGACCTTGAGAATGGGGTCTTTGGTCATTGTTGTCTTAAGGGCCATCAGCCGTGCCCTTCCTTGGTAAAGCTGCCGGATATGGCCTTGCGCTCGTGGAGGAACGCGGTCGGTTCGCGAGATCCGACGAAGCCGCGCGGCTTCCAGACCATGACGACGACCATGGCCAGGCCGAAGATCAGCATGCGGTAGAGTTCAGGCGTGAATGTCGGGCCGAAGATCGCCTTGAGGAAGGTGAGTTCGCGCAGGATCTCCGTGCCGCCGACCATCACCACCGCCGCAATCGCGATGCCGGTCAGCGAACCCATGCCCCCGAGAACGACGATCGCGAGAATCACGGCGGACTCGAGGAAGACGAAGGATTCCGGCGAGACGAACCCCTGGCGAACGGCGAAAAAGGACCCCGCAAAGCCACCGAACATGGCACCCGTGGCAAAAGCGGTCAGCTTCGTCGTCACCGTGTTGATGCCGAGCGACCGGCAGGCGATCTCGTCCTCGCGAAGCGCTTCCCACGCCCGTCCTACCGGCATCCGACGGAGGCGGATGGTAACGAAGGCCGTCAGCAACGCAAGGCCGAGGATTAGATAGAACAGGAAGATCTTGTAGTAGGCCGAGGACATCGGCAAGCCGAACAGTGCCGCAAAACCGTCCTTGGATGCGTCGAACTTGATGCCGAACAGCGTCGCCTTAGCGATACCCGACACACCGAACGTGCCCTTAGTAACTTCGGTCCAGTTGATCAGCACAAGGCGGATGATTTCGCCGAACGCAAGCGTCACAATGGCCAGGTAGTCGCCCCGGAGACGCAGAACCGGAAAACCGAGGATCACGCCCCACAGGGCTGCGAGAATGCCGGCGACCGGCAGCAGCACCCAGAAGGACAGGCCGAAATAGCTGGAGAGCAGGGCATAGGAATAGGCGCCGACAGCATAGAACGCCACATAGCCGAGGTCGAGAAGACCGGCGAGACCGACAACGATGTTGAGGCCCCAGGCGAGCATCACATAGATCAGGATTTGGATGCCGAAGTTGTCCACCCACTTCAGCGAACCCTGGACGCCGAAGAGCGCTACGATGATTGGCGGATAAAGCACCAGCGCGACGATCGCGATCTTCGAGAAGTTGCGGCTGAAGAAGCTCTCCCCTTTTACAATCTCAGGCGCCGCCGCCTTCACGGCCTTGCGCTGAGCGAACCACGGCTGCGCATAGGCAACGATCAGGAACCGACCGACCATCGAAACGGCGACGAAGGTCGCCAAGAGTCCCCAGCGCTCCGTGAGTATCAGCTCGTTGCGAATGTTCTGGTCGGTCTTGAGACCGACGAAGAGGAAGAACAGCCCGAGCGTGATGAGACCCGTGAAGACAGCCTCGCGCAGGGCCCGCGCCGTCACCTCAGTGCCGGCGCTTGCAGTCGTAGATGCAACATTTGCCATGGAATTATACCTTCTCGACTTCCGGTCGTCCGAGAATACCCGACGGCTTGAAGATCAGGACGATCGCGAGAATCGAGAAGGTCGCGACATCCTTGTAGTCGATGGTGAAATAGGCCGACCACAGCGACTCGATGAGACCGATCAGCAGCCCACCCAGCACAGCGCCCGGCAGCGAGCCGATGCCCCCAAGAACGGCGGCGGTGAACGCCTTGACGCCCGGAACGAAGCCATCCGTGAACACGACCACGCCATAATACATGAGATACATCGTACCGGCGACGGCAGCGAGTGCCGCACCCATGATGAAGGTCACCGAAATGGTACGATCGACGTCGACGCCGAGCAGCGCCGCCATCTTGCGATCTTGCTCGGTAGCGCGCTGCGCGCGTCCAAGGGGCGTCCGGTTGACGATGTACCAGAAGACCGAAAGCAGAATTGCCGTGATGACCACGATGACGATCTGCTTCAAGGAAATCGCGATGCCGAACACATTATAAACCGAGGAGACGAGCGGCGGGATCGGCTTGTTGCGCGGCCCCTGCGTCACCTGGATGAAGTTCGACAGGACAATGGACATGCCGATCGCGGTGATCAGCGGCGCCAAGCGGAACGACCCGCGCAACGGCCGATAGGCCACCCGCTCAATAGTCCAGTTCCAGAGTGCGGCCGCCAGCATGCCAACGATCATCATCAGCAAAAGCGCCAGCACCACCGGCACACCGGCAAGAAAAGACGTAAGAACCAGGAAGACAATCAACGCGGCGAAACCGCCAAGCATGAAGATATCGCCATGGGCGAAGTTGATCATGCCGATGATGCCGTAAACCATGGTATAACCAATCGCGATCATACCATAAATGGACCCAAGCGTCAGCCCGTTGACGAGCTGCTGGATGAAATACTCCATCAATCTTCCCCTGGACCAGATCCCGAAGGTCCAGCCTCTTGTTATTAGTTTTCATTCGAGAGCGTGCTCTGCGCCGATTTCATACCTCTTTCAAGTGAAAATGAAAGCTAAAAAATGCGCGATTCGTGGATTCTTCCGGGATAAAATCGATTTGGCGCATTTGCAGCCAGCAAAAGTCAAAAAAAATGCAGCCTTCGCTTGCGAAATGGTCAATTTCGAGCCCAAAAAATGTAAAATGGCAGCAGTTGCTTCGTTCCATGACATGCGAACCGCTCATTGCCGTACATGGTTTTTGCCACTATGGCGCTCCAAGCGTAAGAGCGCTGAGGCACGTTTAACGGCTGCATGTCTCACACCCGGGAGGGCCTGACGAGACATGCAGCAGCACGGATTGAACCAGAAACGGATCGATGATGCTGGAGATATTGGAACAAGCTGCGATCGCCGCCGGAGAGGCCATTCTGCAGGTTTACGACGCCGGCCCCGCCGTGACCTACAAGGCGGACAGTTCACCGGTAACGGATGCCGACCACCGGGCCGAGCGCATCATTCTCGCTCAACTCACCGCCGCCTTTCCGGATCTGCCAATCATCGCTGAGGAATCCGTCGCGGCGGGGAAGGTCCCCGACATCGCTGGCCGGCGCTTTTTCCTGGTCGATCCCCTCGACGGCACCAAGGAGTTCCTCGATCGCGACAGCCACTTCACGGTCAATATCGGGCTCATCGATGGCGGAGTGCCGGTCGCAGGTGTCGTCTATGCGCCGGCGCTCGGTGTCATCTATGCGGCAAGCGCCGGTGAAGCGAGGAAGGCAAAAGTCGAGCACGGCCGTGTCTGCGGTGACTGGCGGCCGATCGGCTGCCGAAAATCCCCGGGCCCGCCCGTCGCCGTCGTCAGCCGGCGGCACAACAGTCGCGAAACGATCGCCCACCTCGACGAACAGGGCATCACCGACTACGAGGCGATCGGTTCGTCGCTGAAGTTCTGCCTCCTTGCTGAAGGGCAGGCCGATATCTATCCGCGGTTCAGCCGCACAATGGAATGGGATACCGCCGCCGGGGACGCGATCCTGCGGGTGGCTGGCGGCGAAACGCTGACCATGGAAGGCGAGCCTCTCGCTTACGGCAAGCGCAACCAGCCGAACGACACCGATTTTGCCAATCCCTGGTTCATCTCCCGCGCGAAGCCGCGTTGACGCATCTCGCTCAAGACTGTGCGGCAGTCTTGAGAGAAGGATCGCTGGAGCGAGCAGAAAGGCTTGGCGTGAGTCCGACGGCACCTCATGGACTTGCACGCCGTCAGGCCCTATCTCTCGTCGGTCGTCTGTCGCAAGCAGGATTGTGAACCATGTTGTCCTACTCCGCCATAGCCAAAAACAACGTTGCCGTCGTCACCGGCGCCGCCTCGGGCATCGGACTCGCAGCGGCGAAGCGCTTTGCCGCTCTCGGAATGAAGGTCGTGCTCGCCGACCTCCCCGGCAACCGTCTGCAAGTCGCCCAAGCGGCGGTGGCGAAGCTTGCCGCCGGCGGAGCAGCGGCCGTGGCCGCGGTCGCGACGGACGTGTCGCGGCCGGACGAAATCGTTGCCCTGGCGCGCGCTGCACGCGAAAGGTTCGGCCATGTGCATGTGCTGATGAACAATGCCGGCGTTCAGCCCGGCAGCTCGATGTTCGGCCCGCTGGAGCATTGGGAAACCGTGATGTCCGTCAACCTTTGGGGGGTGATCAACGGCTCGCGCATTTTTGCGCCTGCCATGATCGCACATGGCGATCCGGCGCTGATCATCAACACCGGCTCCAAGCAGGGCATCACCACGCCACCCGGCGATCCCGCCTATAATGTCTCGAAGGCAGGTGTGAAGGTTTTCACCGAGGCGCTCCAGCACGAATTGCGCAATACCGAAGGCTGCAAGGTGAATGCGCATCTGCTGATACCCGGATTCGTCTACACGGCATTGACCGCGCATGGCCGCACGGAAAAACCGGCCGGCGCCTGGACGCCGGAGCAGACGGTGGACTTCATGATGGAGAGCGTCGCCCGCGGTGATTTCTACATCCTCTGCCCGGACAATGAAGTCACCCGGCTGACGGACGAGAAACGGATCCTGTGGGCCGCGGCCGACATCGTCGAGAACCGCCCTCCCCTTTCCCGCTGGCACCCGGAATACGGTAAGGCCTTTCAGGGGTTCCTCACCGGCAAGGAAGATTGAACGGGCGCTGCGCATGTTCTGCAAGACGTAGCCGGCTTGAACATGTTGCAAGTCAAGATGCGACAGTAGCTTTGGCCGCCTGGAAAACTCTATTAAGAACGGAATCGAGGACAAAAACCGTGACTAGCGGCATCCACCACATCACGCTGATCAGCCGCAGGGTCCAGGCGAATGTGGATTTCTATCTCGGCTTTCTCGGGCTGCACCTCGTCAAACGGACCGGCGGCTTCGAGGATCCCAACCAGTTGCACCTCTTTTATGGCGATGCTTCGGGTTCGCCGGGATCTCTTGTCACCTTCCTGATATGGGAGGACGGCTCCCCGGGACGTGTAGGCCACGGCCAGCCGAGCGAGATCGCCTTCGCCATTCCCCCTGAAAGCGTCGGCTTCTGGCTGACGCGCGCCCTCCAATTCAACATTGGAGTTGCTGGACCGGCGCAGGAGTTCGGCGAACCGGTGCTGCGGCTCAAGGATCCGGACGGCGTGATCGTGAAGCTGGTCGGAACAAACGCCTTGCCCGAACCGGCGCCATGGGCCAGTCGTGATATTCCCGAGACCGACTCCATCCGGCGGCTGCGCGGCGCAACCGTGCTCACCGAGAAGCCGAGGGAAACGGCGCAGTTTCTTCAAAGCCACTTCGGCTATCGCGAAATTGCCGCCACGGATACGATCCGCCGCCTCGCCTCTACCTCCGGTGATGTCATCGACGTGCGCGACGCGACGGGATTTTGGACGGCAGCGCCCGGCACCGGCACCATCGACCACATCGCCTTCCGGGCACCGGACGAGGCGACGGTGCTTGCCGTCAGGGCCGATCTTGAACAGGACCATGCCGGCGCAACCACGGCGCATGACCGGAAGTACTTCTTCTCGCTTTATGTTCGCGAACCCGGCGGCTCGCTTTACGAGCTCGCCACGGACGGTCCCGGCTTTGCAGTCGACGAGCCTCCGGATGCGCTTGGAACGACGCTCTTCCTTCCGCAGCAGATCGGCAATGATGCTGCCGAGACCCTGGTCCGGCTGCCGCAATTCGCGCTGCCGGGAGAGCCGCGCCTGACCCGCCGAGATCTACCTTTCGTCCATCGCTTCTATCACCCGGAGGCAACGAACGGCCGCACCTTCGTGCTTCTGCACGGCAGTGGCGGCAACGAAACCGATATGCTTCCCTTCGGCCACCAGGTCGACCCGCAGGCCACGCTTCTTGGCGTGCGCGGTCGCAGCACCGAGGAGGGCTTTCCCCGCTGGTTCCGACGCCTGACAATGACGACCTTCGACCAGCAGGATATCCGGTCGGAAGCGGATGCCTTCGTAGCATTCCTCGAGGGAGCGCGCGACGGCTATGGGCTCGACCTCGGCAAGACCGTTTTCATCGGCTATTCGAACGGTGCCAACCTTTTGGCCGCCGTGATGCTGCTCCAGCCCGGCGTGATCCGGAACGCCGTGCTGATGCGGGCGATGGCCGCTCTTGAAGACCCCGCAGAATCCGATCTTTCCGAAACGAACGTTCTGATGCTCACCGGAAGAGACGACCCCTATGGCAAGCATGCGCCTGCCCTGAAGCATACCCTCGCCGACGCCGGCGCAAAGCTGACCGCGCTGGTTATCGACACGCACCACGGGATCGGCAGCGACGATATCGAGGCGATCCGCCGCTGGTTCGCGGAAACTGGCCTTTGACCTGTCCATGGCCTTGGCCCCGTGAGGCGTCCTTTAGCACCAGAATGCAAAGTGAGCACATCCCGTTCTAGCCTAGCCCGAATGGGCTAGGGCGTGCAGGCGGATTAGATCTCCCGGCCGGCTGGTCGCCCCATGCATTTATCATGTAATGCGTGTGTATGAGCATATCCAATTGGAAGGCAGGGGTTGTTAACGCCGGATTCAGCATTCGCTGGGCACGGACGCGAAAGCTTAACCCCTTTGTGTTACATGAGGATGCTCTTTAATAGGAGACTTGTCGTGAGAATTGGGGCCACACGGATGCTGGCCGTTCTGGCCGGGCTTGCAAGCCTCGTCGTTGCGGCAGACCGGGTGGTCGCAAACAGTGCATGTGCGGCGGAGACAATGGCGACGGATGATCGCAAGGCGCCTGACGGCGGGCTGTCCGCCTCGACACGATCGGGCCGGCGCCGCTTGACGTCACTTTCGCTGCCCGTGGTGGCGGGGAAGCCTATTTCGGTGGCGCCTGGCTGGATTTCGGGGACGGCGAAAGGGCCATGGTCTGCCGACCGGGATCGGGTTGTCGCGAGGCTGCCGCGACCCACACCTACTCGCAGGCAGGGAGCTATTGCGCCCTGCTTACCGCGGAGGGCGAGGGTGAGCGGCTCCTGTTGGGCAGCGTGACCATCAACGTTGGACATTGAAGTACTGAAAAGAGAAACGAGCATAGCCGCATGTGTGAATTCTGCGCCTCGAACCAGCTGCCAAAATCGTTCGTTTGCCTGGATCCCGAAGAACCCAGCGCTATGGATAGCGTCGCTCAGCAAAGCGGCAGCGACACCGTGCCCGCAGGCACGAGCACGTCAAAGACCGTGACTGCCGGCGGCAGCGTTTCCGGTTTCGTCAACAGCAGTGGCGATCAAGACTGGTACAAGATCACGCTTACCGCAGGGCAGACTTACCGCTTTACCCTGGATGGTTCGAACGGGCTCGATGCTTACCTGACACTCTATGATGCCAGCGGCAGGCGCCTTGTTGGCAATGATGATGGCGCAGGGAATTACGATTCGCTCATCACTTTCACGGCAGCTACCAGCGGCACCTATTATCTATCGGCGGGCGGTTATCAGACATCGACCGGCAGCTATACGCTGACGACCGCGCAAGGAACCGCCCTACCCACCTATACCGTGGCGCAGATCGCCGACCAGCTTACCGAGGGCTATTGGAATTGGTCGGGCGGCGGGGAGCGCCAATGGGCCTCCAGCAACACCGACATCACCTTCAATGTCGAGGGGCTGTCGGCCGCGCGCGCCGCTCTGGCCCGGCTCGCCTTCGCCACCTGGGCGGAAGTGTCCGGCCTGACCTTCACCGAAAAGACCGGAAGTGCCGAGATCACGCTTGACGATAGAGACAGCGGCGCCTATGCCAGCTCCACCGTCTCTCTGGGCATCATCCAGTCTAGCCGCATCAATGTGGAATCGGGCTGGTTCGACGGCAGCAGTGACATCGCTGGCTACACCCTGCAGACCTTCATCCACGAGATCGGCCACGCGCTCGGCCTCGGCCATGGCGGCAACTACAATGGCAGCGCCGTTTATGGCGAGGACAATCATTACGCCAATGATTCCTGGCGGATGAGCGTCATGTCCTATATGAGCCAGGAGGAAGCCGGCTCGGGCAGTTTCGCCTGGGTTTTAACGCCGCAGATGGCGGACATCCTGGCGATACAGAACCTGTATGGTCCCGCAAGCACCCGAACCGGCAACACCGCCTACGGCTTCGGCTCCAACGTGACGGGCAGGACTGCCTCTCTTTACAACCTTGCGAACTTCACCAAGAGCGATGTGGCCCTGACGATCTATGACTCAGGCGGCACCGACACATTGAACCTGTCGGGCTTCGCCGTCGCTCAGAGGATCGACCTGCGGCCCGGCACCTGGTCCGATGTCGGCGGCTTGCGCAACAACCTCGCGATCTACACGACGACGACGATCGAAAACGCTGTTGGTGGAGCGGGCAATGACCGGATTACGGGCAATGGCGCAGCCAACCGGCTCGAGGGGCGGAACGGCAACGACGTGCTCGCCGGCGGTGCCGGCAATGACGCGCTGCTCGGCGGGGTTGGCAATGACAGGCTCGATGGCGGCGCCGGCGCGGACGCCGCCGGCTATTGGGATGCGGCCAGCGGCGTGACGGTCAATCTCGGCCTCACGACGGCGCAGAGCGTCGGCGGCGGGCGCGGCTCCGACACGCTCGTATCCATCGAGAACCTCATCGGGTCGAGTTATGCCGACCGGCTTACGGGCAATGGCGCGGCCAACCGGCTTGAAGGCCGGGACGGAAACGATACGCTCGCCGGTGGCTCCGGCAACGATACGTTGCTCGGCGGCGTCGGCAATGACAGGCTCGATGGCGGCAACGGCGTGGACACCGCCGGCTATTGGGATGCGACCAGCGGCGTGAGGGTCAATCTCGCTCTCACGACGGCGCAGAGCGTCGGCGGCGGGCGCGGCACCGACACGCTCGTTTTCATTGAGAACGTCATCGGATCGAATTATGCCGACCGGCTTACGGGCAACGGCGCGGCCAACCGACTCGACGGCCGGAGCGGAAACGACACACTCGTCGGTGGCTCCGGTAATGACACGCTGCTCGGCGGCGGAGGCAATGATTGGCTCACTGGCGGCGCGGGCGCCGACGCCTTCGTGTTCAATACTGGGCTCAACGCCTCAACCAATGTCGATGTGATCGGCGATTTCTCGCATGCGGACGACGCGATTCGGCTCGAAAACGCCGTCTTCACGGCGCTGGCTGCCATCGGCACGCTGTCCTCAGCCTTCTTCCGGGCTGATTCGGCCGGAACCGCGCAGGATGCCGATGACTACGTTCTCTATGACACCAGCAATGGTTGGCTTCTTTACGATGCCGACGGCAGCGGCGTGGGCACGTCGATCCATTTCGCCACCCTGACCGGCGCCCCTGGCACTCTCGCCTTCGATGACTTTCTGGTCGTCTGAGCCGGTTGCGCCCGATCACGGCCAACAGGTGGGTAATGGCACGATCGCCACGCCTTTCGGCAATTGGGTGCAAAGGAGACCCGCGTCCTTACGGTCTGCGCTCATGCACTGAAGCGTCGCAGATGGGTCGTGCTCCGTAAAGAACACATGGGATAGCGGGCGTTATCTCGCCCTCCTCGCTGCAACATAGTCAGCGAAGGCCTTCACGAAACCGCGCAGCCGCTCCCGCGTATCGTCATCGGTGAGCGCCCCATCATCGTCAAAAAGCGTGCCCGCTTTGGGCAGCATGAAGCGCTTGCCCGCCCAGAGATCGGCGCCAAGCGTGCGCATGACAGGGAGCCAGGCATTCTGGCTTAGAATGGTGCCGAAATTTCCGGAAGAGGCGCCGGCAAGGGCGAAGGGGCGGGAACCAAACACCTTGCGGATGTCGGCGGGAGGGCGGCTCGCCCAATCGATGGCATTCTTGAACACGCCGGGGATCGAATTGTTGTACTCCGGCGTGAAGAGGATTACCCCATCCGCAGCGCCGATCTTTTGCTTCAACTCCTCGGCGGCGGCCGGCACGCCGCTCGCCGCTTCGACATCCCCGTCATAGAGCGGAATGGCATGCAGCGTCGCGGTCTCGAATGTGATTTCATCGGGCGCCACGGACTGAGCTGCTTTCAGCAGAGCGGTGTTGAAGGACGCCTTACGCAAGCTGCCCGATATGCCAAGAATTTTAGTCATCGCTGATTAGCTTTCTCCGCCTATCCGCCGGCAACGAGGTGCCGCCCCGTTAACTAGAGAGGCGCATTCAAAAGGAAAGCCATGCCGGGTTCTCAACCCCCTCTTGCCGGTGCAAACGTTCAGCCCGGCCGCCGCAGGTCCTTGAGGTAGCTATTCTCACTCTGCGAAATGGCGAAGGCTTTCGGGTCGATCTCTGCGAAGATCAGCGCTTCTTCCGCGGAATTGGCTTTCGCCAGGACCTGTCCATCGGGCGAGGCGATACGTGATGAACCGGCAAAGGAGAACATCGCATCCGAGCCGCAATGGTTGACATAGGCGACGAAGAGCTGGTTTTCGAAGGCCCGCGTCTGGATCATGTGCTCGGTGATGAAGGTGCCCGACCAGCCGGCTGGCAGCGCCGTCGGCACCAGCACGACTTCTGCTCCGGCAAGCGCCAGCCGGCGGACGTTCTCCGGAAACTCGACGTCATAGCAGATCAGCAGACCGCAGGTGACGCCCTCGTGCTCGAACAGCCGTGTGGAGGGTTGCGCCGGCGCGAACAGCCCGCGTTCGTAATCGCCGTAGAGATGCGACTTCCGATAGACCGTCGGTTCACGATCGCCGTCCACGAGGACGGCACTGTTGTAAACGGCGGTGCCGTCACGTTCGGCAAAACCCGCGACAACCGCAATGCCGATGCCGCGGGAGATTCTCTGCAACTGCCGGACAATCGGCCCGTCCGCCGGCTGCGCAAGCTCGAGAATCATCTCGCCGGCGCCGTAGCCGGTAATTCCGAGCTCCGGCGTCACGAGCAGGGTCGCCCCCCTGCCGGCCGCCTCCGCGGCCGCCCCTTCGATGCGCGCCAGATTGGCGGCAATGTCGCCGCCGACGCTTCTCATCTGCAAGACCGCAAGCTTCATCATTTCTCATCCGAGGCCATGGCGCCGAGCAGCTTCGGCAGGTCGCCAAAACGGGCGACCAGACCGAAGATCACCGCCGCCGTCGCGACGAACAGCACCGTCACCGAGGCCATCGTCGGCGTGTAGCCGTAGCGCAGCGCATTGAATATCTTGATCGGCAGCGTCTCCATCGTAAAGCCGACGGTCATGTAGGCAACGATGTATTCGTTGAGCGAAAGCACGAAGGCAAAGGCATAGCCTGAAACGATATAGGGCAGGATCAACGGTAGAACCACGGTGCGAAAGATGGCGCGTTCGTCCGCGCCCATGGTGGCTGCGGCCTCGACCAGCGAGCGATCGATCGAAGTGAAGCCGAGCGACAGCGTCACCAGCGGCAGTGTCACGAAGAAGATCGCGTGGCTGACGACCGCCGTCCATGGTTGCCCGTAGAAGCCGGCGGTCGCCCAGAAGGTGAGCATGCCGAGTGCGGTGATTACCGGCGGCAGCGTAAAAGGGGCCACACCGAGCAGCTGGAAGATGTTTGCCCAGGGCGCCACCCGTCGCCACAGAAACCAGGCGAGCGGAAGCGCGATCGCAACTGCCAGCATGGCCGAAAGCAGCGCCAGTGTTACAGATGCGGCAAGAGCGTTCCGCCACTCGGTGTTCGAGAAAATCTCCCCGTACCAGGAAGCCGAAAAACCCTCCGGCGGAAAGGCAAGCGTCTGCTTCTGATTGACCGATACGCCAGCAACGACGATCAGCGGCAGCGCGAGAAATAGCGCGATCAGGAAGAAGTAGAGCCTGCGGAATACGGAGGTCATGCCGCTTCTCCTCTTCGTCCTGCAACGACGGTGAGCGCCACCAGCCCCAGGGTGACCAGAACCAGGAAAACGGCCATCGCCGCGGCAAAGGGCATGTTCGACTGGTAGATCGCCTGATCGGTAATCAGGACCGAGAGCGTCCAGTGCTGCGGCCGGCCGAGTAGCTGCGGCAACAGATAGGAGCCGAGCGCGAAGATGAAGACCATGATCAAGGTCGCCGTGATGGTGTTTCTCAGCGCCGGCACGACAACGGTGAAGAAGGCCTTGATCGGCGAGGCGCCGAGCGTGCGCGCGGCCTCGGTGAGCGTCGGGTCGAGGCGCACGAGAGCAGGGAACAGCACCAGTACCGTATAGGGCAAGGCCTGGTAGACCATGCCGGTCAGCACCGCGCCAAAGCTCGGCGTCAATGCCTTGGCCTCGCCCATGAAGCCGAGCGCAACAAGGACATTGGTAATGCCGGCCGTGCGCGAGAAGAGCGTCGACCAGGCAAAGCCGATGATGACCTCGGAAAGCGACAGGACTGACAGTAGTGCCACGAGCCAGATGACCTGCACGCTGCGCGCCGTGCGCGTCAGGAGATAGGTGAACGGCAGTGCCAGCACGACGCAGCAGATGGCGACGGCGATCGCCAGCATCAGAGAGAAGCCGAGCACGCCGCCGAAGAAAGCGGAGAGGAATCGGCCGTAATTGTCGAAGACGAAGGCCGGCATGTAGAAGCCGCCCTGCTGGCGCTGGAAGAAGCTGACGGCAATCATTGTGCCGAAGGGAACGACGAAGAAGACGGTGAGCATCGCCGCCGGAAAAAGAAGCGGCGCATAATCGCCGAAATTTTGAGGCGGTTCGCGTCTCATTTGCCGAGCACCACGCAGACGTCGGGGGTGAGCGCGACGCCGACCGGCTGCCCGACGGCGACTTCCGGACGAGCACGCGGCGTGGAGACCGCAACGATCTGGCGCCCGGCCACGTCGACGAAGGTCTCGATCGTCCCGCCGAGATCGCGCACGAAGGTTACCTTGCCGGTCAACGCACCGGCACCCGGGGCCGTCAGGTGCACATCTTCCGGACGGATCGAAATCGTTGCCCTTGCCGCACCGGGGGGCAGGGGCAGACCCGCGACCGGCTGGCCGAACACAGTCGCACGGCCCTGGCTGTCGGCTTCCGCCTCGATGAGGTTCGTCTGGCCGATGAAGTCGGCGACGAAACTGTCGGCCGGCCGACGATAGATCTCGATCGGCGAGGCGGCCTGGCGGATCTCGCCGCCGTTCATCACGACGACGGTGTCGGCCATGGTCATTGCCTCGCGCTGGTCGTGGGTGACGACGATCGTGGTGATGCCGAGCTTCTGCTGCAGCTGCCGGAGTTCCACTTGCATTGCCTCGCGCAGCTTCGCATCGAGCGCCGACAACGGCTCGTCCAGCAGGAAGAGCTTTGGCGAGATCGCGAGCGCCCTGGCGATCGCGACGCGCTGGCGCTGGCCGCCGGAGAGCTTGGACACGGGCCTGTCGGCATAGCCGGCCAGATGAATCATCGACAGGAGTTCGTCGACGCGCTTCTTCTGCTCTTCCTTCGGCGCCTTGCGTATGCGGAGCGGGTAGGCAATGTTTTCGCCCACCGTCAAATGCGGAAACAGCGCCAGCGATTGGAACACCATGCCAAGATTGCGCTTATGCGTCGGCACCCGGGTGATGTCCTCCCCGTCGAGCCGGATGGCTCCGGAGGTCGGCAGATCGAGCCCTGCAATCATCCTGAGCAGCGTGGTCTTGCCGCAGCCAGACGGACCGAGCATGCAAACGAAAGTGCCGTGCGGCACGTCCAGGTTGACGTCGTTGACGGCCCGGAAGACACCGAATTCCTTGACGACTTTCTGAAGGACAAGTCCCGACATGTGTTCCCCGTTCCGCGAGGCCGTGTGTCCTTTCGGGCGCGGTGCTCGCTGCGGCTGTGTTTCTTCTGCTGAATAAGCTTACCCCTAATCCGCCGGCGATTTAAGCACGGCAGCTCCCGCCCCTGCAGTCGGAGCGGGACAGTGGGGCGAAGCCGCGCATCAGCCGACGATCAGCTCGGTCCACTTCTGGTTCAGCCAATCCGACTTCGTCTGATAGAGATCATAGCGCGGAACGATCGGCTCGATATCCGACGACACGGCCGCGAATTCCTTTTCCGTCAGGTCCGTCGACTCCCGCTTGACCGTCGGCGCGGTGCCGACCTTGCGCGACAAAGTCGCCTGGATCGCGGGCTGGCACATGTAATCGATGAAGATATGCGCCTCCTCCACCTTCTGAGAGGCGCGCGACAGCGCCCAGCAACCGGAATCCTGGATTCCGCCTTCCTTGGGGAAGGTGGAGCGGACCGGATGGCCTTCGGCCGCCGCAAGCCCGGTGACGTCATGGTAGTATTGGCCCATCGGGATTTCGCCCGACTTCAGCGCCTGCTCGAACTGTGCCTCGTCACGGTACCAGAGTCTGACGTTCGGCTTCACCTCTGCAAGCTTCTCGAACGCCTTCAGGACGCCCTCTTCGGAGTCGAGCGCATTGGTGCCGCCCATGAAGGTCTTGGCGGTGACTTCGAGCAGGAAGGAGTTGGAAACCAGCGCCAGGAGGCCGAGCTTGTCGGCATTCGCTGGATCCCACAGGGCAGCCCATGAGGTCGGCGGCTCCTTGTAGACGTTGGTGTTGGTGACGAGAGTGATGTACCAGGAAACCGCCCCGACGCCGGCAATTCGGCCGTCCGGATACTTGTTGATGAAACGGTCGAGCAGATTCGATGCATCCTTGATCTTCGCCATGTCGATCGGCGTCCAGAGCTCGGTCGCCTGGCCCTTCAGCATCGCCACCTGCGACATCATCGAAAGGTCGGCCGGCGCCTGACCGGCGCGCGCAGCCTGCTCGAGCTGAACCAGCCAGGCCTCGCCCGTCGGCTCGGCCACCGACTCGACCGCGATTCCCGTGGCCTTGGTGAATTCAGGGAAGATGTTCTTGTCGAACGAATCCTTGAAGTAGCCGCCATAGACGCCGACCTTCAGCGACCGATCCTGAGCTCTCAGCACCGCCGGCATCGCCAGCGCCGCTGCGCCGGCAAGCCCCGCCCCCAGCAGCGTGCGGCGCCTGATGGAATTTATGTTCATCGCTTGTCTCCTTCGTTTTTTACGGCACTCGCCGCGTTCCCTGTTGTCGTTATTTTCTTTTCTCTTCGGGGTTCCGGTCACCCCGACTGCAAATGTCGACATCATACCCTTCGGACACGGTTGACGCGACCTCCGTTACCGGCCGCGCCGTCTCATTCAGGGGGTGCCTGTGACCGCCGGACTGAAGACCATCAGGCTCAGGATTTCGAATAGAACCTGAGCGCCGGCGTGGGCCGTATTGGTCGTCGCGTCATATTGCGGCGCCACCTCCACAACGTCGCCACCGACGAGGTTGATGCCCTTCAACCCACGGATCAGTTCGAGCACCTCGCGGCTCGTGAGGCCGCCGACCTCGGGCGTGCCTGTTCCGGGCGCAAAGGCCGGGTCGAGGCTGTCGATGTCGAAAGATAGATAGGTCGGGCCAGTGCCGACGATCTCCCTCGCCTTCTTTATGATTGCCGGAATGCCAAGCCCGCTGATCTCCTCCGCATGGATCACCGTCATGCCGGACTCATAGGAGAATTCCCAGAGATACTCCGCCGAGCCGCGGATGCCGATCTGGATCACACGCGTCGGATCGAGCACGCCGTCGAGCACCGCATTGCGGAAGGGACCGCCGTGGTGAAACTTGGTGAGATCATAGGCCCCGCCGGTGTCGCAATGCGCGTCGATATGGATCAAGCCGACCGGCTGTTTTTTGCCGACCGCTTTCAGGATCGGATGCGTAATGGAGTGGTCCCCGCCGACCGAGAGCGGCACGACGCCCGCGTCGACGATCTGGTTGAGACGCTTTTCGATGTCCTCGTGGCTGAGTTCCAGTCGATAGCGACTGCGGAACGGCACGTCGCCGATATCGGCCACCCTGAGGTCGTGAACCGGCGCACAGCCGAGCACATGGTTATAAGGACCGATGCGCTCGATCGCGCGCAGCGCCCGCGGTCCGAAGCGCGAGCCCGGGCGGTTGGTGACGCCGAGATCCATGGGAATGCCGACTACGGCGACCTGAAGATTGCCGAAATCGGGTTTGTCTGCATCGACCGGCATGTACGGTGCGCTGAGGAAGGTCGGGATACCGGAATAGGGCGCAAGCCGCGTGCCTCCCTTGGTGAAGATCTTGTCCGCGACCCTGCGGAAAACCGGATCGAACAGCTCGCCGCCATGGCTTTCGCCGTATTTCGCCTTCAATTCGCCGAGCTTCTTTTCGTCCCAGACCATGCGAGGAGCGTCTCCACAGTTTCGGCCCAGGGGCTAGGCGGAGCACGCGCACAATCGCATTTCCGCAGATTTGCCGTTCGCGTCCGGCAGTCATGTTCCCCAGGCTTTTGCCCTTGTTGCCACCTATTACGGGACAATTCTTCTGGAAAATCAATTGACATTGTTATAGTGTTTCCTGTGAGAAAAACTCACATCGCATATCGAGCTTCGAAACCCCATTGTCGAGCCGCCTGCCGCCGTTGAATCCCTTGCGCGCCTTCGAGGCGACGGCCCGCCGCGGCTCGGTTTCCGCCGCCGCGCGCGAACTCAACGTTACCCACGGCGCGATCAGCCATCAGATCCGCGCGCTCGAGCTCTCTTTCAACACCCCACTCTTCGATCGCGGCGGCAAGCGGCTGAGACTGACGCCCCAGGGCGCACTCCTCTTGCCTGCCGTGACGCATGCCTTCGCCGAAATCGCTGCCGCCACCGCGGCGATGACGCGGCCCGCGACGAGCGGCGAGCTCAGGATCACCTGCGTTCCGGCGCTTCTCTCCTTCTGGATGATCCCGCGCCTGCATCGCTTCACCGAGCAGTTTCCCGACGTCGAACTGACGCTGATCGCTTCGAACGACGCGGCAAACCTCCACTCCCGTGACGTCGATCTCTGCCTGCTCTATGGCGATGGCAATTGGGGGGATAGCTGGGCGAGGCTCTGGAGCAGGCTGGAGCTTTTCCCCGTCGCAAGCCCGACGCTCCTCAACTTGCGCCCGCTCCGCTCAGTCCGCGATCTTCGTGACCATGTAATGCTGCATGGCGACGATGGCCGCGAATGGAACACATGGCTCGCCGCCGCCGACGCGGCCGACCTTCAGCGCGGCCGGCAGCACTTCATGAGCGACGTACGGCTTTCGACGGAAGGCGCTCTGCACAGCCAGGGTGTCGCGCTCGGGGACACGATCACCGCCGGCAGCCTGATCGCGCGCGGCGAACTGATCGCGCCCTTCGATTTGACGGTACCCGCCAACGATGCCTTCTTCGTTGCCTGTCGCAACGAGGTTCGGGCCGCGCCGATCGTGCGGGTCTTCATCGATTGGCTGTTCGCCGCACTTGAAAGCGACCCCATGCCGGAACTACAGGTGTCCGCCCGTACGATCCTCCGCTCCCGCGTGTCGAAACCCGAGGACTCCGGTGACGAATCCGGGGAATCCTTGTCCATCTCATCGCCGCGTAACCGCCGCAAGGTCAAGTCATAGGGCGGCCGGCGCGCCCCACCTCTTCAGTAACGGGAAACATTTCCATGCCCCACTACAATCCGCTCGTCGAAGGGCTCTCGCCGCCACCGGTCCCGTCCGTGCTCGCCTGGGCGAAGGCCTATGACGGGGCAAGGGGTCCCTTGATCGATCTCTCCCAGGCAGTGCCCGGCTATCCCGCTCACCCGGATATGCTGACATGGCTGGGCGACGCCGCCGCCTCGCCGGCCTATGCCGGCTATGGCGCAATCGAGGGCGAAGCGGAACTGCGCCAAGCCTATGCAGAGCATGTCGCCGCGCTTTATGGGGCGGCCGTTACCGCCGAAAACATCCACATCACCTCCGGCTGCAATCAGGCCTTCACCGCGGCAGCGGTGGCGCTTGCCGGCGCCGGCGATACGGTCCTGATGACCAACCCCTACTATTTCAATCAGGAGACGACGCTGGCGATGCTCGGGATCAATGTCGAGCTCGCACCCTGCGATGCCGGCGCCGGGTTCCTGCCTGAAATCGAGACGATCGCTTCGGCGCTCCGTCCGGGCGTCCGCGCGCTGGCACTCGTATCACCGAACAACCCGACGGGTGCCGTCTACCCACCGGATCTCATTCAGCGCATCTACGAGCTCTGCCGCAGGAACGACAGCTGGCTGATCCTCGACGAGACCTATCGAGATTTCCTGCCTGAGGCCGACACGGCACCGCACCGGCTCCTACGGGAAGAGGGATGGCAGGATGGTTTCATCGGCCTCTACAGCTTCTCCAAGTCCTTCTGCATTCCCGGCCATCGCCTTGGCGCGATCACGGCCGGGCCCAAGCTGATCGCGCAGGTCGCCAAGGTCATGGACAACCTGCAGATCTGTGCCCCGCGCGCACCCCAGGCGGCCGTCGCCAAGGCCCTTCCAGCGCTCGCCGACTGGCGGCTTGCCAACCGCACCGAGATTGCCGCGCGCGCAAGTGCGCTTCGAGACGTCATCAGCCGCCTGCCGCAATGGAAGCTGAAGGCGATCGGCGCCTATTTCGCCTATATCCGTCACCCCTTCCCCGACATCGACTCGCAATTCGTGGCCGAGAAGCTGGCGAAGCTTGCCGGCATCGTTTGTCTGCCGGGCGACTATTTCGGCGAAGGTCAGGAAAGCTATCTGCGCTTTGCCTTCGCCAATGCCAATGTGGCGACGATCCGGATGCTCGAAGACCGGCTCGCCGGCTTTGCGCTACCGGGAATCTGACCCGAATCAGCCGCGGCGGGCAATAAGGATGCCGATCAGGACGATTGTGCCGCCGATCGCCTGCATGAAGCCGACCGGTTCGCCCAGCAGGCCCCAAGCGAGGGCTGCGGCGACGACTGGCTGCAAGAGCAGCGTCAGCGAGGAGAAAGCCGGCGGCAGATATGCGAGCGCATAGGTGATCGCCACCTGCCCGCCCGCATGGCTGACGAAGGCAAGGCCAATGAGCATGGCCCAGCCGAAGGCGCTCGGTGCGAACAGCACCGCTTCTGTCAATAGGGTCATGGGCAAGATGCAGGCGGCCGCCGAGGCAGTGCTCCAGATCATGATGCGGTTGGTGCCAAAGCGACTTCTCAACCGACCGATGGCGAGGATATAGCCGGCATAGAACATCGCGGCGACAATTGCGACGGCATCGCCGGTGAGTTCACCGCCGCCAAGAGAGTTCGGCACGCCGTTCAACACCACGACGCCGGCGACCGCAGTCCCGAGGCCAACCGCGAAGAGACCGCTGACCGGCGAGCGGAACAGAGCCCAGCTGGCGAGCGTCACGAAAACCGGCGCCAGATTGGCGAGCAGTGTCGCGTTGGCGACGGAGGTCATCGCGAGGGAGAGGTGCCATGCCCCAAGATCGATGGCGAGGAAGATCCCTGGCAGGACGAGGAGGGCGTAGTCCGACAATCGCTCGGGGCGTCTGTCGTCGATCGCGCCGTTGCGCAAGCGCGACCAGACGACCAGCGGGATCAGGGCCAGTGCCACCCGCCAGAAGGCGGTCGCCATCGGCCCCACCTCGGAAAGCCGCACGAAGATCGGAGAGCCACCGATGGCGAGACCGCCTACGAGCAGCGCGGCCATGGCGAGGGAATTCTGGGACGGCGCGGAATTGACGGCTTGAGGCACGGCGAAGCCCATAGCTGCAGGAGAAGCGCCGCGGATTTGTGGCGCGGCAATCCAGCTATCAGATGCGCAATGTGAACGACAGTCGGATTTCGCCGTGCACATGGGGAAAAGGCCGACCACGCAACATGGGCGGCCTCCGCCTCTGGACAACGATCAAGCCGCGTCCGGCAGATGCACCGTCTTCACCTCGAGAAAGTCCTCAAGGCCGAAGCTGCCGCCTTCGCGCCCGTTGCCCGACTGCTTGTAGCCGCCGAAGGGGCTACCGTAGCGATGCGGTCCGCCGTTGATGTGGACCATGCCGGCGCGCAGCCGTGCGGCGACCCTCTGCGCCCGTTCGGGATCTCCCGTCTGAATATAAGCCGCCAGTCCATAGCTCGTGTCGTTGGCGATCGCGATCGCCTCCTCCTCGGTATCGAAGGGAATGATCGCGAGCACCGGGCCAAAGACCTCCTCGCGCGCGATCCGCATGGAATTGTCGACATCGACGAAAATGGTCGGCTTGACGAAATAGCCGGTCTCGAAGCCCTCCGGTTTGCCCGGCCCACCAACGAGCAGTATCGCACCCTCGGCAACGCCTGCCTCGATCAGCACCTGTACCCGTTCATACTGGATATGGCTGACGAGCGGTCCGATATGCGATCCTTCTTTGGCCGGATCGCCCACCTTCGCCTCCGAGCCTACCCGGCGTGCGACATCGAGCGCCCGGTCGTAGACCCTGCGTTCGACGAGCATGCGGGTCGGCGCATCGCAGGACTGACCGGAATTGTTGAAGCATTCAAGAATGCTGGCCGTTACCCGTTCCTCGATGTCGGCATCGGCGAACACGATGTTCGGCGACTTGCCGCCGAGCTCCAGCGTCACGCGCTTCACCGTATCCGCGGCATCCTTGCTGACGGCGATGCCGGCCCGCGTCGAGCCCGTGAAGGACACCATGTCGACGTCCTTGTGCCTGGAAAGCGCGGCGCCTGCATGGATGCCGTCGCCATTGACAAGGTTGAAGACGCCCGGTGGGAAGCCGGCTTCGTCGATCATTTCCGCGTAAAGCATCGCATTGAGCGGTGTGAACTCGCTCGGCTTCAGGATGCAGGTGCATCCCGTCGCAAGCGCCGGCACCACCTTGAGCGCGATCTGGTTGACCGGCCAATTCCATGGCGTGATGAGCCCGCAAACACCGATGGGCTCACGCAACAGCGTGTCGCCGTTTGGAAGCGTCTCGCGCATTTTCAGCTTTTTCAGCGCATCGATATAGCCCTTGAGGTGACCTACGCCGACATCGGCCTGCTGTTCGCGGCTCATCGTTCTCGGCGCGCCGAGCTCGGCGGTGATCGTCTCGGCCATCTCGTCATAGCGGCGCTTGTAGATGGCGAGCAGTTTTTCGAGCAGTGCCAGCCGCTCCTCGACGCTCGTCCGGCTATAGGTCGCAAAGGCCTTCTTGGCGGCTGCAACGGCGCGGTTGATATCCTCCGCGGTACCGAGAGAAATCACCGCGATCGGCTTCTCGGTGGCGGGGTTCAGTACGAGGAGATCGTTCTGGGTGATCGGATCGATCCATGCACCGTTGATATAGAATTTCCGTTTGTCGAGCATGCGCTCCTCCTTCCCGTCGAAATGTCTTTTGGCTTCGGCGAGCGTTGCCTGAGGCAGGCTACGACGCAAGCAGGCCAACCCGCAAGGGGAACCGACGGGACGCCGCCAATCGCCGGTTATAGCGGCGAAGAGCGGTAATCAGCCAGGAAAGAAACCGGATATCGGTCGGTAGCGGATGCGCTCAGATGGCCCCGATGACGAGGGCGCTGACGAAAGCGAAGGCAGCGAGGAAGGCGAGCGAGTGGGGAACGAGCGCTACCGATCGGCGCCGGGTCGCTGCGGCCGCAGGGAGTGGGGTGCGGAATCGGATCATCGCCTTCGTCGCGTTCATTTCTCGTCTCCGCCGGTTCAGCCTGCTAAACGGTAGCTGAGTTCTCCTATATTCTCGATAATCTTTGTAGATATTATTTTCCCGCGAAGCCGCGAAGCGTAAAAAATCCGTTTAGAGAGCATCTTGCAGTCGGGTGGGATCACCTGAAACCGCACAAACGCGGCAAACCAAGCGAGAGAGCGGCGGCGGGATGCATGTGAGCGCATGCAGCGCACCAAGCTACCAGCCAACCGCATCCTTGAAGGAATACCACCAGGAGCCGATCGTCGAATATTGCGCGCGGAACATCCGCCCGCCGGGGAAGGGATACCAGGGCAGCTTCGCAAAGATGTCGAAGCGCGAGGCGTCGCCATCGATCACCTCTGCGAGGATGCGGCCGAAGAGGTGCGAGCCGGTGACGCCGTGGCCGCTATAGCCATGGGCGAAATAGGTGTTGGCGCTGATCCGCCCCATCTGCGGCACGCGGGTGAAGGAAAGCGCGAAGTTTCCGCTCCAGGCATAGTCGATCTTCACGCCCTTCAGGCGCGGGAAGACCCTTTCGAGGTTGGGCGTGAGCTTCGCCACCACGTCCGCCGGATCGGTGCCGCCATAGACGGTGCCGCCGCCGAAGATCATCCGCTTGTCGGCGGAAAGCCGGAAATAATCGAGGATATAGCGAACGTCCTCGACGCACGTGTCACTCGGGATCAACGCATGCGCCAGTTCCTCCCCGAGCGGTTCGGTAGTGATCATTTGCGTCGAGACCGGCATGACGCGCGCGACGAGTTCCGGCACTGCATCGCCGAGATAGGCATTGCCGCAGAGCACGACGACGCGAGCGGAGACTTCCCCCTCCTTCGTGCGGACGCTCGGGCGTGCCGCCGCATGATCGACGCGTATCACCGGCGACATCTCGTAGATGACGCCGCCGAGGCTCTCGAAGGCACGCGCCTCGCCGAGCACCAAGTTGAGCGGATGCATATGGCCGCCGGTCGTGTCCAGCATGCCGCCACAATAGGCCTCGGAATTGACCATCTTGCGCAGCGCCTCGCGGTCGAGAAGCTGATGGTCGTCCATGCCGTATTTGCGCCAGAGCGCCTGCTTTGCTTCAAGCTCCTTCATGTGCGCCGCGGTATAGGCGGCGTAGATATTCCCGGACTTCAGATCGCAGTCGATCCGATACTCGCTGACGAGCCGGCGGATGATGCGTCCGCCCTCCTGCACCTGCCCGCCAATGAAGCGGGCTGCATCCTCGCCATAGCGCCGCTGAATAGTGGAGAGACTGGCATTGAGACCGTTGACGATCTGGCCGCCATTGCGCCCCGAGGCGCCCCATCCGACCTGCGCCCCCTCGACCACCACGACCTTGTAGCCCTTCTCCGCGAGATGAATGGCCGTCGACAGGCCGGTATAGCCGGCGCCAACGACGCAGATGTCCGTTTCCACCCGCCCCTCAAGCTTCACCGGCTCGCGGATGATGTTCCGCGAGGCGGCGTAATAACTCGTCGGATAGGCGCCGTCACCGGCACAGGATTTTGATGGCATCACACGATTTCCAGATAGGCGCTGAACTCGTAGTCCGTGACCTGTTCGGCAAAGCCGGCGATCTCCTGGCGCTTGCAGGCGATCAGCATGGAGCGAAGCACGGGGTCGAAGATCTCGGCCGCAATCGGCCCTGCCTCGAAGGCATCGACCGCCTGCCCCCAATCGGCCGGAATTTTGGGCAATTTTTCCGTGAAATAGGCCCGCCCGGCGACGGGCGCCGGCGGCTTCCATTTGTTGCGGATGCCGACGAGCGCGGCACCGAGGATTGCCGCGACGACGAGATAGGGATTGGCGTCGGCACCAGCGACCCGGTGTTCGATGCGGCGCGCGGCCGGATTGCCGCCAGGTATGCGGATCGCCGAGGTGCGGTTCTCGTAACCCCAGGAAATCGACGTCGGCGCGTGGGTGTCGGGGCGCAGGCGCCGGTAGGAATTGAAGTGCGGGGCAAAGAGCAGCGTCGTCTCCGCCATGCCGCGCAGAAGACCCGCCACCGCATACTTCAACATTGACGACCCCTCATCGCTGCCATCGTCGAAGACATTGTTGCCTTCTTCGTCGAGCAGGCTGAAATGGATATGCATGCCATTGCCGGAGCGCGTGCCATAGGGTTTGGCCATGAAGGTGGCCGCGAGCCCATGCTTGCGGGCGACGCCCTTGACGATGCGCTTGAAGAAGATCGCGTCGTCCGCCGCCTTCAGCGGATCGTCGGTATGCAGCAGGTTGATCTCGAACTGGCCGATGCCGTTCTCCGCGATCGCCGCATCGGCCGGAACGTTCTGACGGGCGCATTCCTTGTAGACGTCGGAGAAGAACTCCCCGAAATCGTCGAGCTCGTCGATCGACAGGATCGCGTCGGAGTCGAGCCGCTTGCCGGTATAGGGTGAGATCGGCGGCACGGCACTGTCCGGCTCCGGATCGATGAGGTAGAACTCGAGCTCCGTCGCGACGACCGGCCGGAGCCCCAGTTCGCGATATTCCCGAATGATGGCCGCAAGCGCCTGCCGCGGATCGGCGAGAAAGGGCTTGCCCTCTTCGACAAAGAGCCAGAGCGGCACCAGCGCGCTTGGCCGGGAGGTCCAGTTGACCGGCAGGGCTCCGCGCCCGGTGACGCCGCAAAGCCCGTCGCGGTCGCCGGTCGCGAAAACTTGCTCGCTGCCTATGATGTCCTCGCCCCAGACGTCGACGCCGACGATCGACAGTGGCATGCGAATGCCGCCTCCGAGCACCTTCGAAGCCTGCTCCACCGGAACCCGCTTGCCGCGCATGATGCCGTTCAGATCACAGATAACCGCCTGGATGCTCTCGATCGGTCCGTTCTGCTCCAGCCACGCCTTGAACGCGCTCGGTTCCCCTGCATCGAAAGACATATCGCAAATCTACTTTTGTGATCACATTTTCCGGAAGTTGACATAGTTCCAAATCCGGAGTCAAGCTCGACCTATGATGCAACTGCGCCACGACCGGTCCGAGGTAGCTAAGACATTGAAGACGCCAGTCTTGCCGGCCCTTCCGCGGCCAGAGGGCATGACCACACACGACTATGCCTTTGCGCGGCTCAGACAGGCCATCATGGTCGGCGCCTTCCGACCGGGAACGTCGATCACCATACGTGGGCTTGCCGACGCGCTGGAGAGCAGCCCGACGCCAGTGCGCGAGGCGCTAAGGCAGTTGACCTCGATCGGCGCGCTGCAATTTCTCGAAAACCGGCGGATCGTCGTGCCGCGTATCACTCCCGCCCGCTTCGAGGAACTGATCTCGCTGCGGATCGCCGTCGAGAGCCATGCAGCGCGGCGGGCGGTCGCCCATCTTTCCGATTTCCAGATCGATCGCATCGTCATCCTCGATGATGCGATCGAGATGGCGATTACCGTCGGCGACAAAGCCGGGGCGCTGATCGCCAACCAGGAGTTCCACCGGCGGATCTACACGGCCAATCCCGACCAAGTCGCCATGCCGCTGATCGAGAGTGTCTGGCTGCAGCTCGGGCCGATCCTCGGCATCGCCATGGAACACGTCAACGAGCTTTACGTGGTCGACCGGCACCGGGAAGCGATCGAGGCCTTGCGGCGGCGCGACGAGGACGCCGTGGCCGAAGCGATCGCCGCCGATATCCGCGAGGGCATCGGCGGCTTCGACCATGCGGCGATCAGCAAGCTACTGGCGCTCGCCGGCTAGTCCCTCGCCCCGAAAGCCGGGACCGACTGGCATCTTGTACATCGTCCTTTGTGCGTCCTCCCCGGTAGCGCTGTGACGCAGTTGCCATAGTTCCTCCCGCATCGATGGGGCAACGGCCGAGGATATCCCGCTCCGGCCGGTCCGCAATTTCCCGCCCTTGACCCCCTCTCCTCTCATCGGCATACTGCTAAGATGTCAGACCAATTCTAGCCGAAACGTCATGACCAAAGCGACGCTCTTGCCCTTACCAACGATCGACCGTGTGCAGCAGGTCATCGATGCGCTTGCCGACTACATCGAGCGCTCCGGCCTGAAACCGGGCGACCGATTGCCGGCGGAGCGGGAACTGATGGCGGCGCTAATGGTGGGCCGGTCGACGGTCCGCGAGGTCCTCAGCCATTTCCAGGCGCTCGGCGTTGTCGAATCGCGCAAGGGAAGCGGCACCTACCTGCTGCGCGCCATAACCGGCGCCACCATCCACATGCCGCTCACTCTCGACACCCAGCATCTGCGCGACGGCCTCTTGCAAACGCTCGAAGTTCGGCGCGGCATCGAGGTCGAGGCGGGCATCCTGGCCGCGCGCCGCCGCACCGACAGCGACCTCGTCAATATCCAGGCGAAGCTTGACGAGATGGAGCGGGTCCATCTCGCCAAGGGCACATCGGGCCCGGAGGATCTCGCGTTCCATCTCGCCATATATGACGCCACCCACAACCCGCTCTTCCGCCAACTGCTTGAGCAGATGCGCGAAGCCTTCGAGCGATTTTGGGAGAAACCCTTCAACCGGCCGGACTTCGCCCGGCGATCTTTCCCCTACCACCGCACGCTCTTCAATGCGATCGCGGCGCAGGACCCGGACGCCGCCCGGCAAGAGACGCTGAATATCCTCGCGATCGTTGAGGAAGACATCATGGAGATGTCCAAATGAATGACGGCCTCGATCCGTTCGACCGAGCCTCGCTGATTGCAGCACATGACGAGGTAAATGCCTTCGATGCAGTCGTGCCGCCCATCGTCCAGACCTCCCTCTTCACCTTCAAGGACTATGACGAGATGATCGCCGCCTACCGGGGGGAGCGCGTGCGGCCGATCTATACCCGTGGGCTCAACCCGACGGTCCGGATGTTCGAGGAAATGCTGGCGAGGCTAGAAGGTGCGGAGGATGCGATCGGCTTTGCAAGCGGCATGTCGGCGATTTCCTCCACCGTGCTCTCCTTCGTCGAACCGGGCGACCGCATCGTTGCGGTCAAGCATGTCTATCCCGACGCCTTCCGCCTGTTCGGCACGCATCTGAAACGCATGCGCATCGATGTCACCTATGTGGACGGCCGCGACGAGGAGGCGGTCGAGAAAGCGCTGCCTGGCGCCAAGCTCTTCTACATGGAAAGCCCGACAAGCTGGGTCATGGACACCCACGACGTCGGCGCTTTGACCGCTCTCGCGAAGGCCAAGGGCATCCTCACCATCATCGACAACAGCTGGGCAAGCCCGGTCTTTCAGCAGCCGATCGCGCTCGGCGTCGATCTCGTCATCCATTCGGCTTCGAAATATCTGGGCGGCCACAGCGACGTCGTCGCCGGTGTCGTCGCCGGCTCGAAGGAGCTGATCGGCCGCATCCGTTCGGAAGCCTACCCCTATCTCGGCGGCAAGCTTTCGCCCTTCGACGCCTGGCTGCTTATCCGTGGCCTGCGCACGCTACCGATCAGGATGAAGGCGCATGAGCGCTCGGCGCTTGCCATTGCCGGGCGCCTGCAGGAGCACCCCCTGGTGGAGATCGTCTGTCACCCGGGCCTCGGCAACCATTTGCCGCCGGGACTTTCGGGCACCTCTGGACTTTTCTCCTTCATCTTCTGCGAAGGCGTCGACGTGCGCCGCTTCGCCGATCACCTGCAGATCTTCAAGCTCGGAGTGTCCTGGGGCGGTCACGAAAGCCTCGTCGTGCCGGGTGAAATCGTTCTGGCGCAGAAAGCTGAGCCCAATTCCGCGGTCGCCTTCGGCATCTCTCCGCGGTCGGTACGGCTCCATGTCGGCCTGGAGGGAACGGAGGCCCTCTGGAGCGATCTCGAAGCGGCGATCGGTGCCGCTTCACAGAAAGGCTGACAAGAGCGGCGCGAGGAACCCCCGCGCGCTCCGCTCCGTGAGTATTGTTCAACCGTCAAGAACAAAGGGAACAAAAATGAGGAAACTGATCACAGCCACCCTCCTCGCCACGCTGATGGCCGGCAGCGCACTTGCCGACACCCGGCTGAAGCTCGTCGAGGTCATCACCAGCCCGGAGCGTACCGAAACTCTGAAATCGATCGTCGCCAAGTTCGAAGCGGCAAACCCCGGCACCACAGTGGAGATCATCTCGCTGCCCTGGGGCGAGGCCTTCCAGAAATTCGCGACCATGGTCTCCGCCGGCGAAATCCCGGATGTCATGGAAATGCCGGATACCTGGCTGTCGCTCTACGCCAATAACGGCATGCTCGAAAGCCTCGAGCCCTATCTCGAAAAATGGGAGCACACCGCTGGCCTAACCGAGCGCGCACTCGAACTCGGCCGCGACGTCAACGACACCGCCTACATGCTGCCCTACGGCTTCTATCTCAGGGCGATGTTCTACAACAAGAAACTACTCGACGAAGCCGGCGTTGCCGAGCCGCCGAAGACGATGGACGATTTCGTCAAGGCTTCCGAGGCAATCTCCAAGCTGCCGGGCAAATACGGCTACTGCCTACGCGGCGGCCCGGGCGGCCTCAATGGTTGGGTGATGTTCGGCGCCACCATGGCCGGCGACAACAAGTTCTTCAACGAGGACGGTACCTCGACGATGAACAGTGAGGGCTGGGTCAAGGGGCTCACCTGGGTCATCGACCTTTACAAGAACGGCCACGCGCCGAAGGACAGCGTCAACTGGGGCTTCAACGAGATCGTTGCCGGCTTCTACAGCGGCACCTGTGCCTTCCTCGACCAGGACCCCGATGCGCTGATCGCGATCGCCGAGCGCATGAAGCCTGAGGATTTCGGCGTCACGACCATGCCGAAGGGGCCGAGCGGCAAGACGTTCCCGACGATCGGCTATGCCGGCTGGTCGATGCTTGCCGCCAGCCAGAACAAGGACCTTTCCTGGAAGCTGATCGAAACGCTCGAAGGTCCGGAAGGCAACGTCGAGTGGAACAAGCGCACCGGCGCGCTGCCGGTGCACAAGTCGGCCGAAAACGACCCCTTCTACTCGAGCCCCCAATTCAAGGGCTGGTTCGACGAACTGGCCGACAAGGACGCCATCCCGACGGTCATGCCGACCTATCTCGAAGAATTCGCCTTCTTCAAGGACTCGCTCGCGATCAAGACGAGCCAGGAAGCGCTCCTTGGCGACATCACACCGGAAGAGCTCGCCAATCAATGGGCGGATTACCTGACCAAGGCGCAGCAGAAATATCTGTCGAACAAGAAATGACCGCTAAAGAGGGCGGCGCACGCCGCCGCCCTTTGCTGGAGACGCCACGCGCCCAAGGAGCCGCCGGAAGGAACCCTCGTCGATGGAATATACCGTGCGCCGGAAAGGTCTGCCCGCAATCCGCCCGCCGCTGATAAAGCGCATCGCGGACGCCTCGGCGCCTTATCTTTATACCGCGCCGGCGCTGATCCTGATCGTGACAGTGATGCTGGTGCCGCTGGTACTTGGCGTGTCCTATGCTTTCCGCGACGTCCAGCTCCTCAATCCCTTCTCCGGCGCTTTCATCGGCCTCGGCCACTTCCGCGCGCTCGCCGAGGACGAAGCCTTCTTCCGATCGCTGCGCAATACGCTCTGGTGGACCGGGGCCTCCGTCCTTCTTCAATTCACCTTCGGCCTAATCCTCGCCTTGCTGCTCGACAAGCCATTCCGTGGCCGGGCCCTTGCCCAGGCGCTGGTTTTCCTACCCTGGGCCGTACCGAGCTTTCTTGCCGGCCTCAACTGGGCCTGGCTTTTCAATCCCGTCGTCGGGCCGGTGCCGCATTGGCTTTACGCGATAGGCATCATGAGCCAGCCGGCGAACATCCTCTCCGACCCTCAACTTGCCATGTGGGGACCGATCGTCGCCAATATCTGGTGGGGCATTCCCTTCTTCGCGATCACCCTGCTTGCCGCACTGCAGGCAATCCCGCGAGACCTCTACGAGGCGGCGAGCATCGACGGGGCTGGCCCGGTTCAAAGTTTCCTGTCGATCACCCTGCCCTTTCTCGCGCCGACCATCGCGATCACCATTCTCCTGCGAACGGTCTGGATCTCGAACTTCGCCGATCTGATCGTCGTCATGACCGGAGGCGGACCGGCGGACCGCACTCAGATAGTCGCGAGCTACATCTTCACCCAGGCATTCAAGCGGCTCGATTTCGGCTACGCCTCGGCCGTCGCGCTGGTACTGCTCGCCCTCCTCCTCGCCTATTCGCTGCTGATCGTCATCCTGCGGCAGTGGCTCATCAGCAAGGATTGAAACCAATGCGCGCCAAGCCTGTGCTCCTCACCGTTGCGCACCGTCTGGCGGTCCTCGCCTACGTCGCCTTCGCGCTCTTTCCACTGTTCTGGCTGCTGAAGGTCGCGGTGACGCCCAACGATCTCCTCTATTCCGAAGGCATCCGGCTCTGGCCGTCGCGAGCAAGCCTCGACCACTTCGATTTCGTGCTGAGGCACAGCGCCTTTCCGGTGTTCTTCCGCAACAGCCTGATCGTTTCCGGCTCGACCGCGGTCGTCGTCACGGTCCTCGCATCGCTCTCCGGCTACGCGCTGTCGCGGTTCCGTTTTCACGGCAAGTACTGGCTGGTGACCCTGATGCTCTTGACCCAGATGTTCCCGCTTGTGATGCTGGTCGCGCCGATCTTCAAGATCCTGTCGCCAATGGGGCTCACGAACAGCCTGACCGGCCTCGTCATCGTCTACTCGGCCTTTAACGTGCCCTTCGCCACCTTCCTGATGCAATCCTTCTTCGACGGAATTCCGAGGGATCTGGAAGAGGCGGCGATGATCGACGGGGCCACCCAGTTCGTTGCCTTCCGTCAGATTATCTTGCCGCTGACGCTGCCCGGGATCGCGGCAACACTCGGATTCGTCTTCACCGCCGCCTGGAGCGAGCTGCTCTTCGCATTGATGCTGATTTCCGGCAATGAGCAGGCGACATTCCCGGTCGGGCTTCTTTCCTTTGTCTCCAAATTCTCGGTCGATTTCGGGCAGATGATGGCGGCCGGCGTGCTGGCGCTGATCCCGGCCTGCCTCTTTTTCCTGCTCATTCAACGCTATCTTGTCCAGGGCCTCACGGCCGGCGCGGTCAAAGGCTGATCACCAATGGCTTCCATCGATATCGCCAATATCCAGAAATCCTACGGCAGCCATCCGGTGTTGCACGACGTCGACCTTGCGATCCGCGACGGAGAATTTGTCGTCCTCGTCGGCCCCTCCGGCTGCGGCAAGTCCACGTTGCTGCGTATGATCGCCGGCCTCGAAAGCGTCACTGCCGGCGAGATCCGCATTGCCGGCAAGCGGGTCAACGAGCTGGCGCCAAAAGATCGCGACATCGCCATGGTGTTCCAGTCCTATGCGCTCTACCCGCATATGTCGGTCGCACGAAACATGAGCTACAGCCTCCGGCTGAGAAAGACGCCGAAGGGAAAAATCATGCAGGTGGTGGCCGGCGCCGCCGCCAAGCTCGGGCTCGATCCGCTGCTCGAACGCCGCCCGCGCGCGCTCTCCGGCGGCCAGCGCCAGCGCGTCGCCATGGGCCGCGCCATCGTGCGCCAGCCGAAGGCCTTCCTCTTCGACGAGCCGCTGTCGAACCTCGATGCCCGCTTGCGCGAGCAAATGCGAGCTGAAATCAAGAAGCTGCACAAGGATCTCGGCGCCACCTCGATCTATGTGACGCACGACCAGATCGAGGCGATGACCCTCGCCGACCGTATCGTCGCGATGAATGCCGGCGTCGTTCAGCAGGTGGGAAGTCCGCTCGACCTCTATGACCGCCCCGCCAATCTCTTCGTTGCCGGTTTCATCGGTTCGCCCGGCATGAACTTCTTCGAAGGCAGGTATCACGCTGGCGAAAGGCCGCGCCTTGAAATTGCGGGCGGCGTCAACATTCCACTCGAAACGCCAGCGCCGCTCGCTGAAGGCGCTGGCACCACGCTCGGCATCCGCCCCGAACATGTCGTGCTTGCCGGACACGGGCCGGACACGCTCCTCGCCACCGTCGAGCTCGTCGAGCCGACCGGCTTCGGCATCATCCTGCATCTCTCGCTCGGGCAGGAGGGCTTCAAGGCGTTCACCAACGACCGCTCCTTCCTGACCGCGTCCGGAACGATCCCGGTCCGCTTTCCCGACCACAGCCTGCATTTTTTCGACCAGGATGGAAAACGCATCTGAGGGTCCTTGACGGCCTTTCTCCTTCACTCGAATGGGGCGATTGACTTCTTCTCGGCAAGGACTAGCTTCTTTTCTGTCGCAAGTATCAACCGCCTCGGCGTCGCATTCCCAAGAGAAGCAAGAGCCGCCAAAGCCATGTTTTGACGATACTCTTCCTTGTGCCGCGCGCGCCCCCGCGAAATGAGGATGTACCATGCGGAATCCTGTCGTTGCCCTGTCCCTTTCGGCACTGCTGCTCTGTCCGGCCGTCACGCTTGCGCAGGAAGGCGATGCCGAGGCCGGCGCCACCGTCTTCAAGAAGTGCAGCGCTTGCCACGTCGTCGACAAGGACCAGAACAGGGTGGGACCCTCGTTGCAGAATGTCATCGGCAGGAAGGCAGGCACGCACGCGAACTTTCGTTACTCGCCTGCCATGGTCGAGGCGGGAGAGAAGGGCCTCGTCTGGGATGAGGCGACCTTGCGCGAATACCTTCAGGAACCCAAGGCGATGATCAAGGGAACGAAGATGGTGTTCCCCGGTCTCAAGAAGGAGGAAGACCTGAACAACGTGATCGCCTATCTCAAGCAACATTCTCAGTAATGCAACCCTCGGGAGAAGGTGCCATCCTGCTTGGAGCGTTCTGCAGGCAGCTGGAAACCGCGCGAGGTCGCTCAAACGCGGCAAGAACAAACAGATAGAGCGGCAGCGCGCATGCATGTGAACGCGTCCCGCTCGAACGGGCGATTTGCCACTATTTTGCGTTCGTGCAATAATTGTGATCGGAACGCTGCGGATTAAGCATTCGTCTCACGGCCGATCATGGCGGGGAGGGACAGGAAATGGCCGTGGTAGTGATTCTGGTTTTGCTGGCCCTCGGGTCGGTCTTGTTCCATGTGTTCAGTCCTTGGTGGTGGACGCCGATCGCCTCCAACTGGAGTTTCATCGACAACACCATCATCATCACCTTCTGGATCACCGGCTTCGCCTTTGTCGCCGTCGTGCTTTTCATGGCCTATTGCGTGCTGCGCTTTCGTCATCGGCCCGGCAACACCGCGGACTATGAGCCCGAAAACCGAAGGCTGGAAAGCTGGCTTGCGACGGGCACCACGCTCGGTGTAGCGGCAATGCTAACCCCGGGTCTGTTCGTCTGGAACCAGTTCATCACCGTTCCCGACGGGGCTGCCGAAGTGGAAGTCGTGGGGCAGCAGTGGCTGTGGAACTTCCGGCTTCCCGGCGCCGACGGAAAGTTGGGCATGACGGATGCGCGCGATGTCACGCCGGAAAACGCCCTCGGTCTCAATCGAAATGATGCCGCGAGCCTCGACGATCTCATCATTGAAGGCGGCGAGTTGCACCTCCCGATCGGCAAGCCAGTCAAGGTTCTGCTGAGGTCGGTCGATGTGCTGCACGATTTCTACGTGCCGGAATTCCGCGCCAAGATGGACATGGTCCCCGGCATGATCACCTATTTCTGGTTCACCCCGACACGGACCGGCACTTTCGAGATCCTCTGCGCAGAGCTTTGTGGCGTCGGCCACCCGCAGATGCGTGGCACCGTCGTGGTCGACACCGAAGAAGACTATCAAGCCTGGCTAGCCGAGCAGCAGACCTTTTCGCAATTGACCGCATCATCCGAGACGCGTTCGCCGGCAACGGCAACGGCCGCGGCGACGGCGCAATAGGAGGCGCCGTGCATTAGCAGGGAGGAGACACGATGGTCGACGTCCGGTCCGGTATTGGCGAGGCGCTTCCGCCTCCCGAAGTCGAGGATGTTGAGCTTTACCATCCGCACAGCTGGTGGACGCGCTATGTCTTCAGCCAGGACGCGAAGATCATCGCTATCCAATACGCGACGACGGCGATCGCCATCGGCATGGTGGCGCTGGTGCTCTCCTGGCTAATACGCCTGCAACTCGGTTTCCCCAACACGTTCCAATTCGTGAGTCCCGAGGCCTATTACCAGTTCATCACCATGCACGGCATGATCATGGTGATCTACCTCCTGACCGCACTCTTCCTCGGCGGCTTCGGCAACTATCTCATCCCGCTGATGGTCGGCGCCCGCGATATGGTGTTCCCCTATGCCAACATGCTGAGCTATTGGATCTATCTGCTCGCCGTTCTGGTGCTGGTTGCAAGCTTCTTCGCGCCCGGCGGCCCGACCGGCGCCGGCTGGACGCTCTACCCACCTCAGGCGGTTCTTTCCGGCACCCCGGGAGGCCGGGACTGGGGCATCATCCTGATGCTTTCCTCGCTGATCATCTTCATCATCGGCTTTACCATGGGCGGGCTCAACTATGTCGTTACCGTGCTGCAGGGCCGCGCCCGCGGCATGACGCTGATGCGCATGCCGCTCACCGTCTGGGGCATCTTCACGGCAACGGTGATGGCGCTGCTCGCCTTCCCGGCCCTCTTCGTCGCTTGCGTAATGATGCTCTTCGACCGGCTGCTCGGTACCAGCTTCTTCATGCCGGCGATCGTAGAAATGGGCGAGCAGTTGCAATATGGGGGCGGCAGCCCCATCCTGTTCCAGCACCTGTTCTGGTTCTTCGGACATCCGGAGGTCTATATCGTTGCGCTGCCGGCCTTCGGCATCGTCTCCGATCTCATCAGCACGCACGCGCGCAAGAACATCTTCGGCTACCGGATGATGGTCTGGGCGATCGTCATCATCGGCGCACTCTCCTTCATCGTCTGGGCGCATCACATGTATGTCAGCGGGATGAACCCCTATTTCGGTTTCTTCTTCGCGACGACGACGCTGATCATCGCGGTGCCGACGGCAATCAAGGTCTATAACTGGGTACTGACGCTCTGGCGCGGCAACATCCACCTGACCTTGCCGATGCTTTTCGCACTTGCTTTCATCGTCACCTTCGTCAATGGCGGTCTCACTGGCCTCTTCCTAGGCAACGTCGTGGTCGATGTGCCGCTGTCCGACACCATGTTCGTCGTCGCGCATTTCCACATGGTCATGGGAGTTGCGCCGATCCTCGTCATCTTCGGCGCAATCTACCACTGGTATCCGAAGATCACCGGACGCATGCTCAACGAAACGCTTGGCCAAATCCATTTCTGGGTCACCTTCGTCGGCGCCTACGCGATCTTCTTCCCGATGCACTATGTCGGTCTTGCTGGCGTTCCGCGGCGCTATCACGAGCTCGGCGAGGCAGCATTCGTGCCTGAATCGATCAACGATCTCAACGCTTTCATCAGCATCATGGCGCTGATCGTCGGTGCCGCCCAGATCCTCTTCCTCTTCAACCTCGTCTGGAGCCTGCGTCATGGCCGCGAGGCGGGCGGCAATCCCTGGCGGGCGACGACGCTCGAATGGCAGACGCCCGAGACACCGCCGCCGCACGGCAATTGGGGCAAGGAGCTGCCGGTCGTCTATCGCTGGGCCTATGATTACAGCGTCCCTGGAGCGCCCGAGGACTTCATTCCGCAGAACCATCCGACCCCTGGCCGCGTCAGCCACGAGGCCGCCCCATGAGCGTGATGATGGTCTTCCTGGCGGCGATCGCCGCCATCATCGTCTGGTGGCTTGCCCAGCAGCGTCTGGCATCGAGGCCTTGGCTCGAGGTCGGGCATGCACACGACCACCGGCGCGGTCAGCCGTTTCCAGCGGAGAAGGTCGGGCTCGGCGTCTTCCTCGCCGTGGTCGGCTCGCTGTTCGCCCTCTCGATCAGCGCCTATTTCATGCGCATGGCCTCCTCGGACTGGGGCGCGCTACCGCTGCCGGGATTGCTTTGGGTCAATACCGGGGTCCTCGCGCTCGCGAGCCTCGCCCTGCACCGGACGAAGGTCGAGGCCGAGCGGCGGCACGATAATGCCGCCCGAACCGGTCTCCTCGTGGCGCTGGCGGCGGGACTTGCCTTTCTCGTGGGACAGCTGTTCGCCTGGCGGACGCTTGTCGGCTCCGGCTATGTTCTGGCCGACAACCCCGCCAACAGCTTCTTTTACATGCTGACAGGCCTGCATGGCCTCCACATCGTCGGTGGCCTCGCCGCGCTCGGCCGAACGATAGCCCGCGTCCGGCTCGGTGCGCTCGATCGCCGGGCGCGTCTGCTTATCGAACTGTGCGCCATCTACTGGCACTTCATGCTGGTGGTGTGGCTGGTCCTCTTCGTCCTCTTCTCCGGCTGGGCGAACGAGGTCATCGATTTCTGCCGCCAGTTGCTGACATAAGGGACCCATTGACATGTCTGCTCCACTGAAGACCCACCCAGCAGAATCGCTGCCTCGCCCCGCCGGTATGGCGGGTCTTGCGGCAGACTGGGCATCGGACCAGCAAACCTTCAAGAAAGTCTCCTGGGGAAAGGCCATGATGTGGATCTTTCTCTTGAGCGATACCTTCGTCTTCGGCTGTTTCCTGCTTGCTTACATGGTGGCGCGGATGTCGACCACCGTTCCCTGGCCCAATCCCAGCGAGGTCTTTGCGCTGGAGATCGCTGGAACACACATGCCGCTGATCCTCATCGCCATCATGACCTTCGTGCTGATCTCCTCGAGCGGCACCATGGCGATGGCCGTCAACTACGGCTACCGTCGCGACCGGAAGATGACGGCGGTACTGATGCTTGTCACCGCCCTCTTCGGCGCCACCTTCGTCGGTATGCAGGCGTTCGAGTGGTCGAAGCTGATCGCCGAGGGCGTGCGACCCTGGGGAAATCCCTGGGGCGCGGCCCAGTTCGGCTCCTCCTTCTTCATGATCACCGGTTTTCACGGCACCCATGTCACCTTCGGTGTGATCTTCCTGCTGATCATCGCACGTAAGGTCTGGCGCGGTGACTTCGACACGGAACGACGCGGCTTCTTCACGAGCCGCAAGGGTCGCTATGAAATCGTCGAGATCACTGGGCTCTACTGGCACTTCGTCGATCTGGTCTGGGTCTTCATCTTCGCATTCTTCTACCTGTGGTGAGGAGAGCATCATGGCGCACACGGAGACACATGCGGAACAGCAACAGCATCCGATCAAGCTCTATCTCCTCGTCTGGGCGCTGCTGTTCGTTCTCAGCTTCTTCTCCTATCTGGTCGATTACTTCGGGCTGCAGGGCTTCTTGCGCTGGTCGCTGATCCTGATTTTCATGATGCTCAAGGCCGGCCTCATCGTCGCCGTGTTCATGCATATGGCCTGGGAGCGCCTCGCGCTGATTTATGCGATCCTTCTGCCGCCCCTCCTGGTGTTGGTCTTCGTCGCCCTGATGGTCTCGGAATCGAACTACGTCCTACTCACTCGTCTTGCCTTTTTCGGATCCAGCCCCTGATCCTGGGTTCTGAGCCTGGACACAGATGGCGAAAAACAAGCGAAGCTCACCCCGGGGCCGCCGACTTCGGCAATTGATGGATGGTCGTTTCGAAAAGAGATGCTGGACCGCGGCCGTGGGCTGACGCTCCGGATCCTGATCTATGGTTAGATCCAGCCAAGCCTGGCTCGCAACTGAGACATCAGCCTCCGACCGCTGGTGTTCAGGCTTCGGCGAGCTTGTTTTCCTCGCGCGCGGCTTGCCAGACTTCTCGCGCCGCATCGGCGTTCATCGCAGCAATGCCCACCCCGACGATGAGATCGGGCCAGGCCGAGTGCCACAGGAACACCGTGACCAACCCCGCGCAGATGATCGCCACATTGGCCACTACGTCGTTGCGCGCGGAAAGAAAGGCTGCACGAGTGAGACTGCCGCGTTCGTGCCGGAACGCCGCGAGCAGAAAGGCGCAAGTGAGATTTGTCGCGAGCGCCCCGGCTCCAGCGAGCGAAAGGGAGAACGGCTCTGGTGGAACCGGGTTGGCGAAGCGGTCGTAGGCTGTCCACAAAGTTGCCAGTCCCGGGACAAGCAAGACGATGGCGAGGGCCATGCCGACACGTGCACGATTTCTCGGCGAAAAGCCAAGCGCGAGGAGAATTAACAGATTGACCGAGGCGTCCTCGAGGAAGTCGATGCTGTCGGCGAAAAGTGAGACCGAGCCGATGGCAAGCGCCACGGCAAATTCCACCCCGAAATAGCCAAGGTTGAGCAGCAGCACGAGCGCGACGATCTTGCGCAGTGGAGTATCGAAATAACGGGCGAGCACGCCTAGCCTTCCCCATGGCGGTTCGACGGGTGGTTACAATTACAGCGTCGACCCGGCGATTGCCAGAAGCGCGATTGCCTTCAGGACGCCATTATCGGACGAGACGCACGCAAAAGCAGGGTTCTGGAACAACTCCTTCTTCGGTTGCATTATCCCCGCGGCTCGTATTCGTCGCAAGGCGACGCACTTGGCGCGGTTAGTGTCCGTCGGGAGTGTAGATGGCAATTCGTTTGCGTGAGTTTTCGACTGAAAGTGCTAGGCACGACCGCCGACCGCAGGGCAGCGGCGTGGGCGCCGCAGGCAAACGAATGGCTGGGGCGCCGTGACATGGCGGAAACCTCGTCTTCCCCGAGATCCGCAAAGCCCCAGGCCTTGCACTTCATGAGAAAGCTGCGTGCAGGGCTGGTGACCGGCGCGGCCGATGACGACCCGAGCGGCATTGCCACGTACAGCCAGGTCGGCGCACAATTCGGTTTCACTCTCGGCTGGACGATGCTCCTCACCTACCCGCTGATGGTGGCAGTCCAGGGCTTGAGCGCGGGCATAGGCGCCGTCACCGGCCAGGGTATCGCTCAAAACCTGCGCCGGCACTATCCGCTGTGGGTGGCGAGGGCGGCCGTATCGATGCTGTTCGCCGCAAACTTCATCAACATCGGCGCCAATCTCGCGGCGATGGGGGCCGCCCTTTACCTCCTGATAGATGGCCCGCAGGTTTTCTATGCAGTCCTCTTTGCGATTCTCTGCGCCTGTCTCCAAGTGTTCGTGCCATACCGGCCCTATGCCCGCCTGCTCAAGTGGCTGACGCTCTCGCTCTTTGCCTATGTCGCCGTCGTTCTTGCCGTCGGGGTCCCCTGGTCGGCGGCGTTGCGGGGCATCTTCGTTCCGCAGTTCGCCTTCGACGGGCGCCATGCCATGGCCCTGCTAGCAATCTTCGGCACCACCATCAGCCCCTACCTGTTCTTTTGGCAGGCCGGACAGGAGATCGAAGAACTCCGCCGTCGCCAGCAGGCGAGACTGAAGGCCGAGCCGGAGGCAGCCGCACCGGAACTTGCCCGCATCCGCCTCGACACGCTGGTTGGAATGGGCTTCTCCAATCTCGTCGCATTGTTCATCATCATGGCGACGGCCGCGACGCTTCACGAAAACGGAGTGACCCATATCGAGACGTCGGCGCAAGCAGCGGAGGCTCTCCGGCCGATCGCCGGCGAGTTCGCTTTCGTCCTGTTTTCCGCCGGAATTATCGGCACGGGAATGTTGGCAGTCCCCGTCCTGGCCGGATCCGCCGCCTATGCGGTCGCCGAGCTCTTCCAGTGGCCGCAGGGATTGGACCGCCCGCCCAAAAAGGCCAAGGCATTCTACGGGACCATAGCCGCAGCGACGCTCGGCAGCGTCGCTGTGTTCCTTGCGGGCCTCGACCCCTTCCTGATGCTTTACTGGAGTGCGGTCATCAACGGCATGCTCGCAGCTCCACTGATCGCTGTCATTACTGTAATGGCCGTCAACCCGCGCATCATGGGGCGACTGACTGCACCGTGGTGGATGGCCGGCCTCGGCGGCCTTACCGCGATCGTAATGGCGCTTGGAACAGTCGCAATGTTCCTTCTCTGAGACGTGCCGCATGTCGACCCATCGCGGTCGACCTCGACGCAAGGCTCAAATAATGCTCGCTCAAGCAGACTCGACTTTTGAGAGCGGCGTGAAGGCTGGTCCCTGCAGCGCTTCACCATCCACCGAAAAGTGGGATCCATGGCAGGGACAATCCCAGCACCGTTCGAAGCGATTCCAGCGCACGATGCACCCCATGTGGGTACAGCTTGCACTGCATAATTTGAGATCGCCATCGTCGGTGCGATAGGCGGCAGTCATCTTGCCGTTGAGCTTGATCAATGCCCCCTCGCCGGGGCGAATCTCCTCCAGCGAGGATACTTCGCCGCCCCGCAGGTGGGCGGCCCAGTGCCTCGCCGCGTCCACATTCTCCTTCACGAACTCGACTGCGCCGCGCAGCATGAGGCGATCGGGATCATAGACCTCGGCCCAGGGGGTGGAACCTTCATTGATCAGGTCACGGATCAGCAATGCTCCCGCCACTCCGGTTGTTAGGCCTTCCCCGCTGTCGCCGGTGATCAGGTAGACTCGCTCGTATCCCGGGCTCTTCCCGATGAACGGCACGTAGTCCGACGGCTCGAACACCTGGCCCGACCACCTGTGGGTTGTCGGGCCAAGCTCCGGAAAGCGTTCGCGCGCCCACGCCTCCAGCCGCGCGAGGCGCTCGTCCATATCGGCCGCCTCCCCGGTCTTGTGATCTTCACCGCCAACGATGAGCACATCCTCGGCATCTCCTGGCTGGAGACGGACATAGTGGTAGCTCGGCTCCAAGGTGTCCCAGATGAGCGCGTCGGGAGCCGCCCCCTTGGGAATTGGACCGGCAATTACATAGGTACGATAGGGAGCCTGTTTGGTGTGAATAGGAATACGCAGGTGAAATGGCGAATTGGTCGCCACCACCACCCGAGCGGCCGTGATCGTGCCGCGCCCGGTTTCGGCATGCACCTGGTCGTTCTTTTCTTCCGCGCCGACGATCGGGGTTTCAGCGAATAGGGTGGCGCCCCGGCGATGCAGGCTGCTGACGAGCCCATCGAGATACTTCAGCGGGTGAAAGCGGCCCTGTCGCGGAAAGCGCAGCGCCGGCCCGGAGCTCCAGAAGCCCGGGCCGGTGTCGACCCATTCCGCATCCGCGAAGCCTGCGGCCCGCGCCGCGTCCAGCTCCTTGCGCAGATATTCGATGTCCTTCTCTTCCGCCGGAACGAAGTAGCCGTCCACACGCGCAAAATCACAGTCGACCGATTCCTGTCCGCAAATTTCCTCGATGCGGTCGACTGCCGCGCGCTGGCTCTCATAATATTGCCGGCAAGCTTCCTCTCCGCGCACCGAACGCAGCTCCAAAAAAAAATCATCGAGCTCGAAAGCCAGGTGAGCGCTGGTGCGTGCTGTCATGCCGCCGCCAAACGCTCCCCGATCCACCACCGCCACCTTGTGGCCCGAGCACACCAGCTCGTAGGCACAGGAAAGGCCGGCAATACCGGCGCCGATCACCAACACGTCGGTTGTGAAATCTCCTGGCAAACCCGGACTGTCGTATGTGATCGGGTGCTCCATCCAGAGGGAGCGGCTATGTTCGTTCTGAGCATTCATGGCAACCTCGGCGGCGTTGCTCTCCCTCAACGCGATTCCGCCGCCGGGGTTCCTCGGGACGGTCCCTCGGAACATAGCGTCCTCGCAGCGATTGGGGTGCAAGCCTGGAGATGACAGAGCACGGCACAGCTGGAGGAGCTCATGGTGAACGGCTGGAAGGAAACGGCAGGGGCAGCGATGACCAGCGGCACGATCGCGAGCATCGCCACGACTGTTGCGTTGGCGCTGCTCGCCAGATCAGAGGGAAAGAGCATATTCCAGCCGACCAATGCCACCAGCCACTGGCTTCATGGGGCGGGTGCCGGCCGCGTCAGGGTCGCGGACGTGAGACATACGCTGCTCGGCTATTGCACACATCATCTGTCGGCGATTTTCTGGGCCCTGCCGTTCGAAGCATGGCTGGGAGCCGGGCGCTCCAAGGATCCCGCCACGGCACTGCGGAAGGCGGCGCTCACCGCAGCATTGGCGGCTCTGATCGATTACCGCTGGGTGCCGAAGCGGCTGACGCCCGGCTGGGAGACGGTCCTGTCGAAGCGGTCGGTCGGTGCAACCTTCGCCGTGATGGCGATCGGCCTGGCGATGGGCGGGATGATGTCTGAGAAAAGGCAGCTCCCGGGATTCCGTCGCCAGCGGAGATAGAGCAGATCCATGGAGCCTCCGGTCTCGAAAGCTCCGGATTCCTCGCTGATGCGGCGGCGCTCAAGGGCATTCGCGATGTTGATCGCCCTGGCAGTCGGAATCGTCGTCTGTTACCTGCTGGCCGCCCCGTTCTTGCCTGCGCTCACCTGGGCGCTGGTGCTCGCCACCCTTTTCCATCCGCTTCACCGGCGGATTTCCAAGGATCTTCGCTACAGGGAAGTCGCCGCCGCCGTGGCCGTGGCAATCGCCGTTCTCATTGTCGCCCTGCCGGTGAGCCTGCTCGCGGAGCGACTGGTCAATGAGGCCGCCAAGGGCGCGCAGATCATCGCCGACGCGCTAAGGACAGGCAGCTGGCGCGAAGCTCTCGCCAACTATCCCCGCGTTGCGCAGGCGTTTCTGTGGATCGAGACGCAGCTGGACATTGCCGGCGTCGCAGGCAACGCGGCGACAATGCTCACCAACTTCAGCGCGTCCTTCGTGCGCGGCTCGCTGACACAGGTCATCGACGTCATCCTGACCTTCTACTTCCTGTTCTATTTTCTCCGAGACGGACGCGAAGCTCTGATAGCGCTGAAGCATTTCTCCCCCCTTTCGTCGGAAGAGATGGACAAGCTGTTCGCCCGGGTCAAAGACACCGTACATGCCATTGTCTTCGGAACTTTCGCTGTCGCCGCCGTGCAGGGGACATTGGGTGGTCTCATGTTCTGGTTTCTCGGCTTGCCGTCGCCGCTGCTCTGGGGGGTTGCCATGGGGGTGCTCGCCGTGGTGCCGGTGCTTGGCGCCTTCATCATCTGGATTCCAGGCGCTTTGTGGCTCGCCTTGAGCGGCGAGTGGGTAAAGGCACTGATTCTTGTTGGCTGGGGCGCCGGCGTGGTCGCGACAGTCGACAACCTGCTTTATCCGATGCTGGTCGGAGAACGCCTGAAGCTGCATACGTTGCTCGCATTCATGAGCATGATCGGCGGCATCATCGTTTTCGGCCCGTCGGGCCTGGTCATCGGTCCCGTCGTCTTGACGGTGACCTTGCTGCTATTTGAATTCTGGCGCGACCACGTCAGAGTGATCGGCCGATAGCTGTTTCTGATGTTTCCCGCGTGAGAGAAATCCTGATCACCGCCTGAAAATGTGGATCGCACCTCCGGCGTCGTCGGATACGAGAACGGAACCGTCCGGCGCTTCCTTGACGTCAACGGGCCGACCGACGCCTCTGATGAACGTGGTCGCCGATACAGGACGGCTGCCTCGGAAGCGTACCCGCACGACCTGATAGCCGACCGGAACCGACCTGTCCCAACTGCCGTGCTGGGCCACCAGCGCGTCGCCGCCGAGGCTGCGGAAGAAATGGATTCCCAGTGCCGCGACATGCGCCTGGAAGTTGAAGACGGGCGGGATCTGCCGGGCGGGCGGCGGCGCGTCCTCGAAGCCTCTGAGCCGGACCTGGCCTCCGAAATAGGGAAAGCCGTAAAAGCCGCCCGGTCGAAGCTGGTTCATCTCGTCCGGTGGGATATCGTCGCCCATCCGGTCGGCGCCGTTGTCGGTGAAGAACATGGTGCCGCCGCGCCAGTCGAAGCCCACCGAATTGCGCACCCCCCACGCGACTCGCCGAAGGTCCGAGCCGTTCTGGTTCATGCTGACAATTGTGCCTTGGAGCCCCCGTGGCAAGCAGATGTTGCAGGGTGACCCAAAGGAGACATAGACCCGATTATCGGGGCCGATGCCGATATGGCGCAGGCTATGGCCGCCCGAATCCGGCAAGTCCCGACGAATGTCGCGTCTGCCGCTCAGAGCGCCCCCGCGTCCGATATCGAACGCGGTTATTCTGTCTCTCGAGGCGACGAACAAATGACCTCGCGAGCATGCGACACCGTTCGGCGCAGAGAATCCGGAAGCAACCCGCTGGGCCCTCCCGCCGGCCAATGGCACGGCATATACCGAGGAGCCCTTGGTTCCGACGAACAATACGTCGCCGCAAACCGCCATCTCGCGCGCGGCGGGAACGCGGGCGAGCAACTCGGCCCGAGCCGGCCCAACGGAAAAGCCGAAGGCGAGCGTCGCAGCAAGCCCGAGAAATCCGCTTCGGACGGAGAGGAGTCCGGCTCTGGGAGAAAAGTCGCCCATCGGCATCCTCCGAGCACAAGCTGACATGCAGGAGGGAATTGGAGCGGCTTGTCCTCGTTTCAAGCCTGAGCCCGCTCTCACGGCGAAGTGATCTCCCGTTGCATGTCTCCCTAGATCGACCTCGATCTAGGGACAAAGACATGCAGCGCTTCAAAGTGCCACAACGAGCTTTGCGCGTCTGATAAGACGCGCGGCGCTGTAGAGGCTAAATGGAAAGGCGACGCCGAGGCCGCGTCGCCCTCAAGAAGTACAGCGGAGGTCTTACTCCTCCGCTGGCCCGTAGAGACCGAGCTCTTCGAAGAGCGCCCGCTGCTGGTCGGCGCTCTCGACCAGAAGGTCGGTATAGCGATCGATGACTCGGCCGCGATGGTCGGGATCGGAAACGGCGGAGAGCGCGCCCACGATCGCCGCCACCTTTTCCGAGGTCTGCCGCAGTTGCTCCAGAAGCTCCGGCTTGCCGGCCACCCGAGCGACCGCGCGCTTTGTCACTTTGCCGATGCCAACGGGCGTGCGGCTGCCAGCTTCGACGTAACCCTCCGGCAGGTCGCCCTTGAGATTGGTGACCGACTTGAAGCGGATGACGTCGAAGATCTGGTCGACCGCCTGCTTCGCACCGGTCACGCGCGAGGGGTGATCGGTATCGGCGGCTGCATGCGGCAGCAGCTCCAGCTTGCCCTTGTGGCGCTCTTCGAGCGGCAGGTAAGGGAGCATCGGCCCGCTGAGCTTGCCGGTCGCAGCGTCCTTGAAGAGGTCGGCGTCGATTGCCGCATGTGCGATCTTGCCGGACGACAGCGCCTCGTCGAGCGCTCTGGCATCGACAACCTCACCGCGGTCGTAGTTAACCAGCATGGCGCCGTCGTTCATGGCGCCGAGCACTTGTCCATCGACGGTTCCGGCGTTGGAATAGATGCCGGTCGCCGCGTCCAGGCGGCCGAGCCCGATATGCACGGAGAGTACGTCGGCGCCGGTTGCCGCTGCAATCGGAGTTGCGGCATATTCGAAGCCTTCCGCCTCGATCCAGCGCCTGTGATGCTCGCGGGCGTAGATCGCCACCTTCATGCCGAAGGCCTTGGCGAGCTTGGCAAGCTCGCGGCCGATATTGCCGTAGCCGAGAATGGCGATCTTGCGGCCCTCGAGTTTGGCGGTCGGGAAATCCTTAAGTTGGCGGCCGGTGTCGAAGTCGCCTTCGGCGACCATCCGGTGCAGCCTGCCAACCGGAAGGTCGGGAACGACCCGAAGAATAGCCTTCATCGCCATTTGGGCGGTCGCCCGGCTATTGATGCCCGGGGTATTCATGAGGGGCGCAGTGCCGCCCTCGCCATTGCCGCCGCCCCAGGATGCCGAGCCCATGTTGCCGGTGCCCGCGCCGATGCGTACGCCGCCGAGCGGGAATACGGAAGCCTTCGGAATGAAAGTCGCCGCCGCGATCAGAGCGTCATATTGGCCCTCGTTGGTCTGCGGCAGGATCTCAGCTTCGGTGCTGAGATTTGGCTGGTAGAAGAAGTGGATGCGGCCCTTCTCGAGCGTCGACCGGTCACCGAGCGGCCCGAGATGGAAGACGCCGCCCTTTTCCTCGATATAGGCTTTGACTTCGCTGTGATCCGGCTGGCCGTCGGCGCTGAAGCGTAGGCCAACCAGATCGGCGATCAGCACGGTATAGGCACGCTCGGGATCGTCCTTGCGAATGGCGCCCTCGGCCTTGACCGGAGCTTCGAAGGTGACGCCCTGCTTAGCGAGTTCCTCTTCGAGGACGACGATCTTGGCGCGCAAATAGGCGTATTGCAGGTTTTCGAGTAGCGCCACGACGTCTTCCGGCTCGCGAATGCCACCGACCCAGGCGCGGTAGTCGCCGGGCGTGCCGGGGAAGGCATTGACGTAGCGGGCCGCGTCGAGGCCGGGCTCGTGCTCGCCGTTCGGATGGGTGATGCCCTCATAGCCGAGCAATTGCTTTGAACGGGCGATGATGCGGGCGTGGATATCGGGATCGGTGATGCCGTCGTCTTCGACCTTCAGGAGCGTCACTGCCGCACCGCGCCGCTCGGCATCCGTAACGGTTAGCGACAGAAGCGGATGCGACTTGACCCACTCGTCTATCATCTTGCGATTGGCGGCGGACCGGCGGTTGAGCTCGGTGACGGAGCCGACGCGATCCTCCGACTGCAGGAGGCCGAAGGTTGTCTCGGCGAAGGCGAGCGCGCTGTAGGTGTTGATGACGCCGCCCAGCATTCGGTCTTCCGCGGCATCATAGAACGGCCCGGCGTCGACGGAACGCTTGGCCGAAAACGGCCGCCTGGGATCGACCGGCGGCGCGATCTTCAGCTGCCGCGGGATCGCCCACGCAGGATCTTGCTGGTTCTTCTCGATCAGAGCCAGCGCGTGCGGCGTGAACGAAGCGACGAAATAGCCCGACACCCCGCCGATCGCCTTCTGGAACGGCATGAACAGGCAGCACTTCGCCATCACGGCGGCCACCAGTTCGGGCTCCCACGGCATGGCGCCGAGCATCGAGGTGGCATCGAACACCGCATGGCGATTTACCGGATCACCATCTATCCAGCTCAACAGTTCGCGGATTTCGTCGCTTGTATAGGCATTGGCCCCGGTCGTCTCGTGGCCGACACCGACGAAGATCGAAACGCCGAGTTGCGAGAGCTCTGCGGCCGTCGGGATCACGCCTTCCGAGGTGGCGAATTGGATGCGGCTCTCGCAGCCCTTTTCGGCAAATCGCTGCAGTTCGATGAGCTGCGTGGCCCAGGACTGGCGGAAGAAGCCGGCGGCTCTGGACGGATCGCTCTCCGGCCGCGGCGTGTCGACGTAAACGCGCTGGGACGCATCATTGGCGTTCATCAGGTGCTGGACGCAGACTGTGAAGCCGCTGTGGCCACCACCGAGCCCCACTGCCATGCGGTTGGTCTTCGGAAAGCCGAAATAGCGATGGATCGCCCGCATCATGTCGGTAAGGATCTTGTCGGCCGGATAGCCGCGATGCATGCTGCGGGAGATTTCGGCGGTGGTGAAGCCGCCGATGTCATTGCCCTTGTCGTCGAACTTGCGATAGGTCTTCTCGATCCAGGCGTCGAAGGCCATGCGCCGCAGGCGGCTGTCCACTTCGTCAGTGGTTGCATCAGTGATAGGGCCGACGCCGAAGAACGGATTGGACGGCAGCCGCGGCGCGCCATCCTTCGTCAGTTCGATTGCCCTCAGTCGCTGTTCCTGCATATGCGCGATATTCATCATTGTCTGCCCATTTGTTCGAGGCCGGAAAGGTGCGCTGATACTGGAGCGAACACGTCAGAAAAAAGACCTCATATGCGGCGAACAGCGCGCCGAATGCGTCATGCTGCGCCCAACATCAGAAATGCTGCTGCGGGTCCGCATGTGTCCCTGACACGCGGCAATTGCGCTGCCTTGTGGCTGATCAGACGGATCTTTCGATCGCCGGCAGAGATGCGCGGTAGCTTTGCGGTGTGCTGGCGAACCGTCTGCGGAACATCCGGCTGAGATGGGATGAATCACAGAAGCCGCTTTCCGCTGCGATCATCGCAATCGACTTGTCTGTGTTCTCGAGCATGTGGCGCGCAAGAATGAGCCGCATTTCGATGAAAGCGCTCAACGGCGAGGTCGCAAGTGCTTCCCTGAAGTGCCGTTCCAGGCACCGCTTGCCGACCTCCAGATGTCTTGCGATGTCTGCGACCGACAGCGGCGTATCCAGACTTTGCTGCATCAGCAGGAGCGCTTTCCTGACAAGTGGATCCTTGGTCGGGAAATCGAGCGTCAGGCCTGGCTGCGGGGTAGCGCCATCCTCCGCCCCGCTGATCATCATGATGTTCAAGCTCTTCGTCGATTGAGCCTTTCCGATGTGCCTGTCGACCAGGAAGGCCGCAAGGTGAGCCGTGCTCGTGCCGCCCGAGCAGGTCAGGCGGTCGCGGTCGACAACGAAGATCTGGTCGGATACCGGCTTGAAGCCGCCGAATCGGGAGAGGAAATCCTGGTGGTGGAACCAGCTCACACAGCCGCGGTAGCCCTTCATCAAACCGGCACGATGGAGGATGAACGTGCCGGTACAAAGGCCTACGAGTGGGACTCCAGCCTCGGCGGCCTGACGCAGGAAAGCTTCCACCCTGTCGTCACGCCGATCCATCTCGTCGATGAGACCGCCGACCACGACGACATAGTCGAAGCGTTTCGGGTTGCCGAACACCTCCTGCGGCTGCACGGAAACGCCGCAACTCGCGGTAACTGGCCTCAAATCGGGGGCAATAACCGTCCATCGGCATTGAATTGGTCGGCTGCGATCGCCTTCATCGGCGGCGAGGCGCAACACGTCCACGAAGTTGGCGAACGCGCACAGCGTAAATCGATGCACCAGGACAAATCCCACCGTCAGGCGCGCATTCTGTTGCCGCCGCATGCTGCTTGGGGAAAGCTTGGGTGCTGCCATCCGCATGATGTCTCATTTCTACTGCCGATATGACGCAATCATCCTTTTCAGATTTCTAATACAGATCAATACTCCTCAAAAGGGTTGTCGGTCGGTTGCCGTGCGACGCTGCATGTCGCCGGGCTGCCGTCCAGGGGAGGTTTCGCATGAAAGTGGTAAGCGCTGAACAGCGGCTGTTCGCATTCTACCTTGTGCCGGATTTCACCATGCTGGCGTTCTCGTCCGCGGTCGAGGCCCTGCGGTTGGCAAACGCGGTCCTCGGTTACGAGGCCTACTCCTGGCGCGTCGTCTCTTCCGATGGTCAGAAGGTCCGCGCGAGCTGCGGCCTCATGCTCGAAGCCGACAATTCGGTCCTCGTCGAGCGCCAGCATCTCAACACTCGGCTGCGCCCGGCCGTTTCCGTCATAGGCGGGGGAAAGCACATTGAGCGCTGCACCGATCGTGCGGCCGATGCATGGCTTCGAGAGTGTCGTAACCGAGGGGTCGCCGTGGCGGGCCTCTGCACCGGTGCCCATATCCTAGCGCGAGCTGGGCTGCTCGACGACAGGAAATGCGCGATCCATTGGGAGAACCAACCCGCCTTCATCGAGCGCTTTTCCGGGGCAAACGTCAGCACTGGAATCTACGAAGTCGACGGCAACATCTATACCTGCGCCGGCGGGTCCGCTTCCTTCGACATGATGCTCCATATCATTGGGCGCGATTTCGGCGAGGGCGTCGTCAGCGGGATATGTGAAATCGCTCTCGTCGACCGCGTGCGTGATCCCGGGGAAAGGCAGCGTCTTCCGTTCGCCAAACGCGTTGGCGTTCAAGATCCAACCGTGATGAAGCTCGTCGAAAAAATGGAGAAGAGCCTGACCGACCCGATGCAGGTGGAAGAGCTCACCGCTTCAATCGGCCTCTCGCGGCGCCAGATCGAGCGGCTCTTCCGCAACGAACTGCGCTGCTCCCCTGCACGCTATTATCTCAAGCTTCGTCTCGAGCGTGCCCGACTGCTTTTGGTCCAGACGACATTGCCTGTCGTGGAGGTTGCAATTGCCTGTGGCTTCGTATCGGCTTCGCACTTCTCCAAGTGCTACCGCGAGACGTTCGGGTGTTCGCCGCAGGAAATGCGGGGCCGCAGCATGAAAACGCCGGCGTCACGCCCGGCCGCATGTGCAACGGCTGCATGAGGCCTCGCGCGTGGTGCGTTCCCTCAGGACGCACCACGGCCGCTTAAGTCTTTACAAGCTCCGCAAAGGTCTTACGGCCGGCTGAAGTCCGATTGACCGCACGGGTAGTCCAAACCTACCCACCCTGCCGAAACGCTACCCGCTCGGACGCACCTATGCCGCCCGTCCGGCACTCTTTTCTGCCAAGGCGAGTGTTGCGCGAAGACTGCCTGAAAGGCAGCGTGGCAGCGGCAATGGTCGCCCGCGAGGGCGACAACCATCCGGCGAAAACACCGGATGTAAGCCATTCAAAATCAACCAACCAGAAAAGGGGAAACCGATGCAACAAACGAGATCAAGTCACGTTGATCCGGCCGTGTTTCTGCCAGCCATGATTTTCATACTGGGATTCGTCGGCTGGGGAACCCTATCTCCGCAGAGTCTCGCAGCTACCGCCAAGGTGGTGCTCGATACGATCATTGCCGATTTTGGCTGGGGCTTCGTTGTATCCTCGGTCGGATTCCTGGCTTTCGCCCTGTTCTTGGCGGCAAGCCGCTTCGGAAAGATCCGCCTTGGGCAGGACGACGAGCGCCCCGAGTTTCGCACGGCCTCGTGGATCTGCATGATGTTCAGCGTGGGCATGGGAATAGGCCTCATGTTCTGGGGCGTCGCCGAACCGACTTATCACTTTGCGAGCCCGCCTCATGGTGAAGCCGAGCCGAGAACTCTGGAAGCGGCCCTTATCGCCATGAAATATTCCTACTTCCACTGGGCGCTGCATCCTTGGGCGATCTACGCCGTGGTAGGTCTGACGATTGCCTATTTTACGTTTCGCAAGGGAAAATCGAACCTGATCTCCGCCGCCTTCACGCCGCTGCTGGGCGAAGCGGCCAGCGGACCGATCGGCAAGGCGATCGACATCCTGGCGATCATCGCCACCCTGTTCGGCACCGCCACCTCGCTTGGTCTCGGAGCTCAGCAGATAAACAGTGGCATGAACTATCTCTGGTCTACGGGCGAGTCCAATTCGATCGCGCTTGCGATCATTGGAGTCATGACCATCTTTTTCATTCTCTCGGCGGTTTCGGGCGTGGGAAAGGGGATCCAGTTCCTCTCGAACATGAACATGGTCATCGCCCTTCTCCTGTTGCTGTTCCTCGTCTGCATCGGGCCCACTATCTTCATCTTCAACACGTTCACGGAGTCGCTCGGATTCTACCTCAGCGACATCGTGACCATGTCGTTTCGCACCGCCGCCTTCAGCGACGGCAAATGGCTCGGCAGCTGGACCATCTTCTATTGGGCCTGGTGGGTCTCATGGGCGCCCTTCGTAGGCGTGTTCATCGCGCGCATCTCGCGTGGCCGAACAATCCGGGAGTTCATCATCGGCGTCCTTCTTATTCCGAGTGGCGTCACCTTTGTCTGGTTCACGATCATGGGCGGCACGGCGCTCCATTCGGAACTCTTCGGTCCCGGTGGAATCGTCGACGCGGTCAACAACCAAGGCGCGGCCGTCTCGCTCTTCGCCCTGCTTGCTCAATATCCATTCGCCTGGATGACATCCTTGACCGCCATGTTCCTCGTCGCGATCTTCTTCATCTCGGGGGCTGACGCAGGCGCGGTCGTCATGGGAATGCTTTCCTCGCGAGGCACGCTCGAACCACGCCCCGGCGTCGTTGTCCTTTGGGGCGTGCTGGCGGGAGCCTCGGCCTCGGTGCTGCTCGTCATGGGCGGTTTGCAGGGGCTTCAGACAGCTTCGATTATCGCGGCCGCCCCTTTCCTGCTGGTCATGGTTGGCCTTTGCCTCTCCTTCTGGCACTCGCTTCTCGATGAGCTCCAAGAAGCAAGCTCGCAAAGGGCGGTGCTTGGATCAGCCGTCACGGATGCCGAAGCCATCGCAGTCGCGCCTGAAGCGGCTTCGTGATGTAAGGGACGGCACCCTTCGCCGCTGCTTGTTTTCTCCTAAGCAGCAACGTGTAGGGACCGAAAGTGCCAAAGCGGCCGTGCGTTTGAATGACGCGCGGCCGTTTCGCATGACGCGCTCGAACTGGCGGCAGCCGATGCTGCAGGTTGCCACAGTTTCCCGCTCGCCCCCACCCGCCCGGCGCGCGCCAGTGCAATCGGCCAGTGCACCGGTCGAGGCCACTTGAAATCGAATTGGATTGAAGCTGACGCAGAGACTGCCCTAGGAGCCGCATGCGAAATCCGCCCAGTCGAATCATCGTCGGCAGGAGGGCGTTGAAATCGTTCGAAAATATTGCAGGCAGGTGGAAGGGATAATGCGGCGCGACCGCGTTGGAGCGCATCTCGCTCTGAGGTCCGCCGCATCTCTTTCATCGTTGCGTGGAGCGCGAGACAAGTTCGCGCTCCCCTTCGACCTCCAGCGCTGGTTTGCAAGCTGCCCAGAACGTTGGCGCTCAGGCTGCCTTCATGACGGACAGCACCTCGGCCACCGTCTCGCCGAACGAGGACGGGGTTGACACGATCGTGACGCCCGCGCTCTTCAGGATCTCGACTTTTTCTTGTGCCGATTCCCCGAAGGCGGAGATGATCGCGCCGGCATGACCCATGCGGCGTCCCTTCGGCGCCGAAAGCCCGGCGATATAGGCGATGAGCGGCTTTTTCATGTGATCCCGCGCCCAAAGCGCTGCCTCCGCTTCCTGCGGTCCGCCGATCTCGCCGATCATCAGGACGGCATCTGTGTCGGGATCTTTTTCGAAGAGCTCGAGCATGTCCTTGAACGACGAACCGTTGACCGGGTCGCCGCCGATGCCGACCGCGGTCGACACGCCGATGCCGAATGCCTTCATCTGGCTTGCGGCCTCATAGCCGAGCGTGCCGGACCGGCCGACGATGCCGATGCGCCCCGGCAGGTAGATCGAACCCGGCATGATGCCCATCATCGCTTCGCCTGGCGTGATCATGCCCGCGCAATTCGGGCCGATCAGGGTCATGCGATCTTCGAAACGGTAGCGCCGCATGTACCGCTTGACCCTGATCATGTCCTGGGAGGGGATGCCGTCGGTAATGCAGACGCAGAGCCGGATGCCGGCATCGGCCGCTTCCATGATCGAGTCGGCAGCGAAAGGTGGCGGCACGAAGATGATCGACGCTTCCGCACCGGTTTCCTGCACGGCGCCCTTGACGGTATTGAAGACCGGCATGCCGAGATGGGTCTGGCCGCCCTTGCCGGGCGTTACGCCGCCGACCACATTGGTGCCGTAGCGCTTCATGTCCTCGGCATGGAAGCTGCCGATCTTGCCGGTGAAGCCCTGCACGATCACGCGGGTGTTCTTGTCGAGAAGAATGGACATGTCTTGCCTCCTTAGGCTGCCTTGCCGGCATTGAACGAACGCCACGCGGCGACTGCCTTGTCGGCAGCTTCGGCCAGCGTTTCCGCGACGATGATGTTCTCGCCGGATTCGGCAAGGATCCGTCGGCCCTCTTCCATGTTGGTGCCGGAGAGCCGGACGACGAGCGGCACCGGCACGCCCACTTCGCGCAACGCCTTGATCACGCCCTCGGCCACCCAGTCGCAGCGGTTGATGCCCGCGAAGATGTTGACGAGGATCGTCTCGACTTGTCTGTCCGTGAGTACGGCACGGAACGATTTCGCGACGCGCTCAGGCGAGGCGCCGCCGCCGATGTCGAGGAAGTTCGCGGGCTCACCACCGGCGATCTTGATCATGTCCATGGTCGCCATGGCCAGGCCCGCGCCGTTGATGATGCAACCGATATTGCCGTCGAGGCCGACATAGGAGAGGCCGCGATCGGAAGCGTATGTCTCGCGCGGATCCTCCTGGCTCTTGTCGCGCATCTCGGAGATATGCGGTCGACGGAACAGCGCGTTCTCGTCGAAGCTCATCTTGGCGTCGAGTGCCACGAGGTCACCCCGGCGGGTCACCACCAGCGGGTTGATCTCCAGCATCGAGGCGTCGTAGTCGACGAAGGCGCGGTAGCAGCCGAGCAGTGTCTGGGTCGCGCGTCCGACCAGGGCATTGTCGATGCCCAGCCCGAATGCGATCTCGCGGGCCTGGAAGTCCTGCATGCCGACGCCCGGATCAACGGTCGCCCGGATGATCGAGTCCGGCTCCGCCTCGGCGATCTCCTCGATCTCCATGCCGCCGGAAGACGAGGCGACGATCATGATGCGCTCGGATTTCCGGTCGAGCACGAAGCCGAGATAGATCTCGCGTTCGATATCCATCGCCTCCTCGACATAGAGGCGGCTGACCAGCTTTCCTTGCGGCCCGGTCTGGTGCGTCACGAGCGTACGACCGAGCATGGAATCGGCAGCCTCGACGATCTCGTGGTCGGACGAGCAGACCTTGATACCGCCCGCCTTGCCGCGCGCACCGGAATGGATCTGCGCCTTGACGACCCAACGGTCGCCACCGATCTCGCGGGCGCGATAGGCCGCCTGCTCGGGGCTATAGGCAAGGCCGCCGCGCGGGATATCGATGTGATAACGGGAGAGAAGTTCCTTGGCCTGATATTCGTGAATGTCCATTAAATCCTCCTTCAGCGGCGGCCGGCGGTGATTGCTTCGTGGGTGGCAAGCACGTTGCGCGCCATGCGCTCCGAGGCGGCATCGACCATCTTGCCGTCGAGCGAAGCCGCGCCCTTGCCCTGGCTCTCGGCGAGCTTCAGCGCATCGATAATGCGGCGGGCGCGCTCAACTTCCTTCTCGGGCGGCGAAAAGATGTCGTTGGCCAAGGCGATCTGGCTCGGGTGGATCGCCCACTTGCCTTCGATGCCGAGGGCTGCGGCTCGGCGCGCAGCCGCCATATAGCCTTCCGGGTCGGAGAAATCGCCGAAGGGGCCGTCTATGGCTCGCAGACCATAGGCGCGGCAGGCAACCGTCATCCGCGACAGTCCGAAGTGCCACTGGTCGCCGGGATAGTCGGGATTGAGGCCGCCGATGTTTACGGTGCGGGCCTTCAGGCTCGCGGCATAGTCGGCGACGCCGAAATGCAGCGCTTCGAGCCGGCCGCCAAAGGAGGCGATGGCCTCGACATTGGCCATGCCGAGCGCCGTCTCGATCAGCGCCTCGAGGCCGATGCGGGTCTTGAAGCCCTTGGCAATCTCGATCTGGTTGACCATCGCCTCGACCATGTAGAGGTCCGCCGGCACACCGACCTTCGGTACGAGCAGCGTGTCGATACGGTCGCCCGCCTGCTCCATCAGGTCGACGACATCGCGATACATGTAATGGGTGTCGAGGCCGTTGATGCGAACGGAGATGGTCTTGCCGCGACCGCGCCAGTCGAATTGATTGAGCGCGGCGACGATATTGGCACGGGCGCGCTCCTTGTCCGGCGGCGCCACGGCGTCCTCGATATCGAGGAAGATGTAGTCGGCCTCCGAATTGGCAGCCTTCTCGATCATCTCCGGATTCGAACCCGGAACGGCGAGTTCGCTGCGCTGCAGGCGGAGCCTGCGGAGATGGTTTATGGTATGGCTCATGAATGCCTCTCCCCCTGTTCAAGCTGCCTTGGCGGTCGTTGCCGTAGCGGCCGAGCGGAATTGCCTGATTGCAGCACCGACGCCGGAACCGGGCTCGACGGCCACGCCACAATCGAGCAGCGTCAATTCGGCGGCCGAGAGCGCGCCGAGCACCATCACCTCGTTCAGCGATCCCAGATGGCCGATGCGGAAGACCTTGCCCGCCACTTTGCTGAGCCCGCTGCCAAGCGAGGTCTTGTAGGTGTGAAAGGCATGGCGGATCACTTCGGCGCCATCGATCCCTTCCGGCAACCGGATCGCCGACACCGTGTCGGAATGCCACTTTGGCTCGGTCGCGCAGAGCCTGAGGCCCCAGGCGGAGACGGCGGCGCGGACACCGTTCGCAAGGTGCCGGTGACGCGCGAAGATATTTTCGAGACCTTCATCGAAGATCAGGTCGAGCGCGGCGCGCAGGCCGCGCAGGAGCTGCGTCGGCGGCGTGTAAGGAAAATAGCCGATGTCATTGGTCTTGATCATGTCATCGAAGGAGAAGTAGCAGCGCATGTGACGCGCGGTTTTCGCCGCTTCGAGGGCCTTCTGGCTGACCGAAAGGAAGCCGAGGCCGGCGGGCAGCATGAAGCCCTTTTGCGAGCCTGAGACGGCGCAGTCGACGCCCCATTCGTCCTGACGAAAATCGATGGAGCCGATCGAGGAGACGCCATCGACGAAGAGCAGCGCCGGATGACCGCAAGCATCGAGCGCCGTGCGGACGGCCGCGACGTCCGAGGTGACGCCGGTCGCCGTTTCGTTGTGCGTCACGAAGACGGCCTTGATCCGGTGTGCCTTGTCGGCGGCGAGGCGCTCGGCATAGAGCTCGACCGGCACGCCCGTGCCCCATTCCATGTCGAGGCAATCGACCTCGAAACCGAGGCGCTCGGCCATGTCGACCCAGAGATGCGAGAACTGGCCAAAGCGGCTCATCAGTACCCGGTCGCCCGGGGAGAGCACATTCGTCATCGCCGCTTCCCACGCGCCGGTGCCCGATGAGGGATAGATGAAGACGCGACCGATCTCGTTCTTGAAGATCTTCTTCAAGTCCGCGAAGAGCGGCAGCGTCAACTCTGGAAAGCGCGGAGAGCGCATGTCTTCCATCGGCAGGTTCATGGCCTGGCGAACCTGTTCCGGAATGTTGGTGGGGCCGGGAATGAATAGATGAGTATTGCCTGACATGGTTCCTCCGATTGCCTGCGGTGACCGCGGGCGGGACTTGATTGCCACGCATAGGCTGCCTTTCGGGCGATTGCCGCACAACACTCGCTCAGGCAGAAAGGATTGCCGGATGGGCAGCGCAATTTCAGCCCGGATGGGTGGTGGTCAGGAGGATGGGTAGGCAACCCCTACCCGGAAAGCCAATCGCCGGCAGAGAATGGCTTTGCGTCGCCGAACCCCCATGATCGGGACGCGCTCGGCGAGCTTTTGCCGACGACGTGAGGTTTGAGATACGGCTTTGTCGAGCGTCGCGCTTCGGATGAAATCGCGCTTATGATTGGATGCGTCGCCGCTCCTTGGCGTAGATCGCGACCGCCATCGCCCGGTTACGGACCTGGAGCTTGTCGTAAAGATTCTTGAGGTGATATTTCACCGTATTCTCAGATATGCCGGTTCGCGCTGCGATCTGGGTATTACTCCAGCCGTCGGCCAGCATGGACAAGAGTTCGTTTTCACGGGAAGTGAGTTGCGAAAACGGCGAGTGGGGCACCTTCGCGAGGACCGTGTAAGGGATGCAGATGCGTCCTTTCATCACGGCCGTCAGAGTGGCGAAAAGGATCTCCGGATCTTCCGATTGGTAACAAAGTCCGTTGACGCCGAGCCGAATTGTTTCGCTCACGACGGCCGGGTTGTGGGCTTCGGCGAAGAGCACGACCCGCGGATCGAATCCCAACCGCTCCAGATCGGCGAGGACGTCCGGCGCTTCCGCGTCCGTCAGCTGCCAGCTAAGCAATACGCAATCGGCCTCGATCGCCCCGAGCATCTCGCACAACTCCGCGGACGAGCCGGCTGTGCCAACGATCGAGAACTTGGTCTGTTCCGAAAAAAGCCCGCGCAGTGCGGCAACGACAAGTGGATTGCGTTCGGCAATCAGCACGCGCCCTCCCGCATCCTGCGGTGTCAATAATGCCATGCGCCATATCCTCAGTTGACGCTGATTGACCCGATCTCAGCGGCCGAAACCTAACACTCCCCTCCGCCTTGGCTTTTCCGACAAACGACGAAACTTGGCTTATCCGCTCACGACAGCGCCAGACCTTCAGCGCACGCAATGGAAGCCGGATGCAAGAAAAATGACCAGAGCTCCTCGGCCACGGCGCAGTGCCCCTCCTCCTTCGGCCGTCGAACTTTTGACGCTTGGCTTGATGAAAGCGAAGATAATTATAGATTCCGGTTAGATGCTTGGTCAGCAGCATCGAGTTCTCTCCTCGGCCAGAGGAGACAAAGACGACCGGGAGCAAGTCATGTGCCGAAACATAAAGCCCCTGTTCAATTTCGATCCGCCAGCAACGGACGAGGAGATCCATGACGCCGCGCTGCAGTTCGTGCGCAAGCTGAGCGGAACGACCAAGCCGTCGAAACGCAATGAGGCGGCGTTCGACCGCGCGGTCCATTCGATCGCGGCATGCGCCCGCGACTTGCTCCAGTCTCTCGAGACTTCGCACCCTCCACGCAACCGCGAGGAAGAGGCCGCGAAGGCGCGTGCAAAAATGGCAATCCGGTTCAGCTGATCTTTTCTGCCAATCGTCCTCGCCGCGGACTGCGCCATCCTTGCTCTGAGGAAAGCCATGATGCGAGACTATGAGAGAGGCACCCCTGTTGGCTAACTCGATCTGCGTGCGCGCGATCTTCCCTCGACACTAAATGCTACGTCAGGAGGTTGCGTGACGTTCGAGGCGACGCAGTTTCCTGGACGCGGGAGCGTGCATTCAGTGCGGAGGACATGTGCAGAACACCGAGTTCAGGGCTGGTAAGGACTGGCACCGATGTCTCGCCCATCTCACTTAAAGCATTTGCCATTGATGCCTGAGCGAGAACAATCACGTCGACACTGCCCACGAGCGAAGCGAGGCCTTCACGTATCATCGCATCATGCGCCGCCCTGTCACCGCTACGCAATTTGTCAAAGGCTCCTTCACAAAGACGACTGGTGACGGAAACGTTACAACCCATCCTATGCGCATGGCGTTCAATCAAGTGGGTTGTAGGAATCATTGTTGTAGCCAGAGTTGCAAGCACGCCAATTCGATTGCCGCGCTGGATCGCCTCAATCGCCATTCCGTCATCGATACGGAAGAGGGGTACGGGGCAGAGCGGGATTGCCGCATCCACTGCAGGGCCGAGCGAAGAACAGGTGACGAGGACAGCCGAAGCACCCGCATCCACCGCCGACCAAATGTGAGTCGCAAGGCGCCGCATGGTCTGACGTGACAGCGTGCCTTCGCGGATCGTGTTCCCCAGCAGGCTCTCATCCAACATGTTGAACGGCCGCCAACCGGGCAAATGGAGGCCAACGAGTCCATTAAACGCGGGGATGATGCCGGGGACCGTATGGATCATGGCAAGCGCAGGGGACTCATGAACGTCTGTAGTCATGGCTTCATCTCTGTTTTGATTGTGCACGCTCTTCAAATTGAGCCTGTAGCAGCAGGGGTGATATGACCCGATCGCGCGATATCTGCCATGCTCGACCGGAAGCCGAATTCAAATCCACCGTCGTCAGGCAATGCTCTGAAATTTACCCACTCGACCGTGATATTCGTGACTGTCGCCCGGGCAAAAACGGAACTTTCTGCTCCCCTGCATTTGCATTCGACGCGTGCTGCTCGCCTTCCTTCCGTAAATTCACAAGAGCTCACTTCGAGGGCGCCAGGTGCCGGAACTCCACTACGGCTATGTCGACGAGGTCGATGCGATAGCCATCATTGCCTTAGGTGCTCCTGCCGGAGGGGCAGGAAACAGTGCCGTATAGTTCGGCCGCCAAATCAGTTCAGGTCAGCCCCATGTCTCCAATTGTCAAGCGCATACAGAACGATCAAGAGCTTCCCGCCAAGGCGGATGTCGTCGTCATCGGCGGCGGCATCATTGGTGCAACGGCAGCTCTCTTTCTCGCGGAGCGGGGGCTGTCCGTAGCTCTGGTCGAAAAGGGCCATGTCGGCTGCGAGCAATCGAGCCGCAACTGGGGTTGGTGCCGCCAACAGAACCGGGATGAGCGCGAGCTGCCGCTCTCGGGTGTCGCCCTGCGGCTATGGGGTGAGTTCGAGCCAAAGATCGAAGAGGACGTCGGCTTCCGCCGATGCGGTCTGCTTTACGCTACGGACAATCCGCAGCAATTGGCGGAATGGGAAGCATGGCGTGACACAGCCCGCCAGTTCAACGTCAATACGAAGATGCTGAGTGCCAAGGAAGCGGCTGCCGCAATTCCGGCAAACGGCCGCCGATGGCTGGGCGGGGTGCATTCGATCGATGACGGCAAGGGCGAGCCTGCCATCGCCGCGCCGACGATCGCGAACGGCGCTCGCAAATTTGGAGCGACGATCCACCAGGAATGCGCTGCGCGAGGCCTCGATTTGGTCAATGGCGCGGTGGCGGGGGTGATTACCGAAAAGGGGCTCATCCGGACACAAGCCGTTCTCTGCGCCGGCGGCGCCTGGACTTCCATGTTTTGTCGTCAGCACGGAGTTCTGTTTCCGCAGGCGAGCGTGCGCCAGACGGCGCTTCGTACGCGGCCCACAGCGAATCTGGGCGAGGCGATCTATACGCCGGAGTGTGCGTTGACCCGCCGGTTGGATGGCAGCTACACGCTTGCGATCAGCGGCAGGGCGATGCTCGACATCACCCCACAAGGCATTCGTTACGCCCGCTGGTTCATGCCGATGTTCATGAAGCGCCTGAAAGCGGTGCAGTTCGGCATCGGCAAATCCTTCCTCCAGGGTCCGGAGGCTTTCGGAAGCTTGAACAAGAGTAAACCGTTGGCCTTCGAGCGGATGCGCGTTCTTGACCCGCCGCCGAGCCGCCGCACCATCGCGGCTATTTTGAAACGGGTCACGGAGCAGTTTCCTGCATTGGCGGGGATCGAAATTTCCGACAGCTGGGGAGCCTATGTGGATTTCACGCCGGACGCGGTTCCGGTTATCTCACCGGCCGATGGTGTGAAAGGTCTCTATTTGGCCGCGGGCTGCTCCGGCCATGGCTTCGGACTTGGCCCGGGCATCGGCCGCCTGGCGGCCGATCTGGTCGCCAATGACACACCCTGTGTCGACCCCACCCCCTTCCGCCTGTCGCGCCTCCTTGATGGTTCGAAAGTCAAAGTCGGCGCAATCTGAGCGTGAGGCCAGATCCGGAGAAAGCCTTGGGATACGCGCCGAGGGAAGCTAGCGGAATGGATTACGACGTAATCGTCGTCGGCGGCGGGCTGGTAGGCGTTTCGATAGCCTGGGGTTTGTCGAAATGTGGACAAAGGGTTGCAATCGTCGACGAAGGCGATCTGGCAAACAGGGCCGCCCGGGCGAATTTCGGTCTCGTATGGAGCTCAAGCAAGGGCCTCGGCAGCGCCGCCTATTCGCGATGGTCGCGAACCTCGACCGCGAACTGGCACCAGCTGGCAGCCGAACTCAAGGCCGAAACCGGCATCGACACTGGCTTTGTCCAGTCGGGCGGCTTTTCAATCCGGCTCACGCCAACGGAGCTGGAACGCGGGATCGCATCGATGGCGAAGCTCGCCGGCCAACCCGGAATGGACGCGGAAGGAACGCCACCGCTCCAATATGAGATACTCGATCAGGCGGAGACGCGCCGCCGCTTGCCTCTCGTCGGCGAGACAGTCGCAGGCGCGATTTTCAGCCCCCTCGACGGACACGCAAACCCGCTGCGGCTGTTTGCCGGCTTTCACAAGGCGCTTAAGCAGCGTGGCGTTCACTATTTTCCGCATCGGAAGACGACTGCGATCCGCCATCACGCCGGCGCCTTCGAAGTAACTGGAGAAGGCTGGAGGCTCGGTGCCGGCAAGGTCGTGCTTGCGGCCGGCGTCGGCAATACCGCACTCGCCCCGATGCTTGGGCTGAGCGTTCCGCTCCTGCCCAGTCGCGGCCAGATCATCGTCACCGAGCGGCTGAAGCCCTTCCTCAGCCATGCTACCGGCTACCTGCGACAGACAGACGAGGGGTCTGTACTGATCGGCGAGAGCAAGGAGGCGACGATAGATCATCAGCGACCGCGGGGACCAATCACCGCAGTTCTGGCCGAACGCGCCTTACGCACCTTTCCACTGCTCAGGAACGCCAAGGCGGTGCGGATCTGGGCCGCATTCCGTGTGGTGACCCCGGACGGGTACCCCATTTACGAGCAATCGGAGAGGTTTCCAGGTGCGTTCGCATGTGCCTGCCATTCCGGCGTGACGCTGGCGGCGAACCATGCGCTGGTCCTGCCGCGGCAGATTTCGGCCGGGGCACTTTCAGAGGATCTTTCAGTGTTTCATTCCCGGAGGTTCCATGTTCCGGCGGCTGTCTGACAGAAATGAGACTTCGGTGTCATTCACATTCAACGGCGTGCCGACGATGGCCCGCCGGGGCGACAGCGTTGCCGCTGCACTGTTGGCCGCGGGCCATTGCGGCACGCGGCAAACCCCGGTGTCCGGCGCCGCCCGCGGTCCTTACTGCATGATGGGTGTCTGCTTCGAGTGCCTCGTCAAGATCGATGGCTGGCCGAACCGACAAGCTTGCCTTACCACCGTGCTGGAGGGGATGCGGGTCGAAACACAGGATGGCGCGGCCGTACCGGGGCAGAAAGAATGATTAGAAACATTCAGTCTGCCGCCGATCTCGCGCCTGCCTATGACCTAGTTGTGGTTGGCGCCGGGCCCGCCGGCCTCTCGGCAGCCGTCGAAGCGTCGGCCCATGGCCTCACCGTATTGCTGGCTGACGAAAACGAAGCGCCTGGCGGCCAGATCTATCGATCGGTCGAGCGCGCTTCGGATGCCGATCTCGCGCGCATGGGGCCGGACTACGCTGCCGGCCGTATGCTCATCGAGCGCTTCCGGCGCGCAGACGTGAGCTATGCCAACCGGGCGACGGTGTGGAACGTCGGCCCCGCTGACGAGGAAACCGGCGCCGGCGCCCATGCGATCGAGGTAGGAATCTCGCTGGGCGGCATCGCTCGGCCGATCGCCGCCCATCGCGTCATTCTCGCCACCGGCGCGCTCGAACGTCCGTTCCCGTTCCCGGGGTGGACCATGCCCGGTGTCATGACGGCGGGAGCGGCCCAGATCCTGATGAAGTCGTCGGGCCTGGTGCCCTCCGGCCGAACTATCCTCGCCGGGACCGGACCGCTTTTGTACCTGCTGGCAAGCCAGCTCCTGCGAGCAGGTGTGTCCGTGACAGCGGTGGTCGATACCACGCCGGTCGAGAACTGGCGCTCGGCCCTGCCTCACCTGCTTCGCTTTGCCACGTCGCCCTATGCCCTCAAGGGCCTGAAGCTTCTCTTGGAGGTTCAGCGTCGAACACGAGTCATCCGCGGGGTGACCGCGCTGGAGGCGTTCGGTTCCGGACAATTCGGCGCCTTGCGGGTCCATCGCAGCAACAAGTCCCTGCACATTGAAGGCGACCTGCTCCTTCTGCACCAGGGGATCGCACCGAACCTCAATCTCTCGCTCGCAGCCGGGTGCGACTACGTCTGGGACGAGCGCCTCGCAGCGTTCCGCCCGAATGTCGACGGTCGCGGCGCGAGTTCGGTTTCGGGGGTCTCGATCGCCGGCGATGCAGCGGGAATTGTCGGAGCGGTTGCCTCGGCTCACCAAGGAGAATTCGCGGGCCTGTCTGCGGCGCTCGACCTAAATCGCATTGGCCAGGGTGTCTACGAACAGCGCCGGGCCCAACACGCGCAAAAGCTCGCGCGAGCCCTGAGGGGCAGGACCTTCATCGACCATCGGTTCCGGCCCGGCAAAACGTTTCGTGTTCCCGAGGACGACGGCACCATCATCTGCCGCTGTGAAGAAATTACGGCCGGCAAGCTGCGTGAAGTTGCGGCGCTCGGCGTGCCGGGGCCCAACCAGATGAAGGCGTTCACACGATGCGGAATGGGACCATGCCAGGGCCGGCTGTGCGGTCTGACCGCGGTTGAACTCCTGGCTCAATGTCGTGGCGTTCCGCCCGGCGAGGTCGGTTACTATCGGCTACGCCCGCCCATCAAACCCGTGACACTGAGCGAGCTCGCCGCTTTGCCGCACACGGAGGCAGCCACCATCGCTGTCGCCGGATTCGTGGAACGCGCCCACGATGCGGCGCAGGACGCCACATATGGGAGCCACCAATGAAACATGCCCACAAGTTCTATATCGATGGTGAGTGGATCGAGCCCTCGGTGTCGAAGACACTTGAGGTAATCGATCCCTCGACGGAGCAGCCGATGGGTACGATCGCACTCGGCAGTGCCACCGACGCGAAAAAGGCGATCGCGGTCGCGCGGCGGGCCTTTGCCTCCTTCTCGCAGACGTCCAAGGAAGAGCGCAGCGAACTGCTGAAGCGCATCGTGACGATCCTGAAGCGCCGCAATGACGAGCTCGGCGACATCATCTCGCGGGAAATGGGCGCGCCGCTCGCCATGGCCCGAGCCGAGCAGGCCGGCATCGGCGCTGCCCATTTCGAGCAGACGATCAAGGCTCTTGAGACCTTTGCCTTCGACTACATGCAGGGCTCGACCCGCATCGTACACGAACCGGTCGGGGTCGTCGGCATGATCACGCCGTGGAACTGGCCGATCAACCAGATCGCCTGCAAGGTCGCTCCGGCGCTCGCCACGGGATGCACCATGGTGCTGAAGCCTTCGGAGATCGCTCCCTTCAACGCCGTCGTTTTTGCCGAGATCATGGATGAGGCCGGCGTACCGAAGGGCGTCTTCAACCTCGTTCAGGGCGACGGACCGACGGTTGGCACGATGCTAGCCAGCCATCCGGACGTTGACATGGTGTCCTTCACCGGTTCGACCCGCGCCGGCATTGCCGTGGCGCAGGCCGCGGCACCGACGGTCAAGCGGGTGCATCAGGAGCTCGGCGGCAAGTCACCGAACATCATCCTGCGCAGCGCCGACTTTTCAGCCGCCGTCGCCGCCGGCGTACGCCGGTGCTTCGGTAATTCCGGCCAGACTTGTACTGCGCCAACGCGGATGCTGGTGCCTGCGGAGCGAATGGACGAAGCAGGCTCAATCGCCGCGAAGGAAGCGGCTGCGCTCGTTGTCGGCCCCCCCTCGGATCCGCGCACCGACCTCGGACCGGTCGCAAGCTCCGCCCAGTTCGACAAGATCCAGGCGCTGATCGAGCGCGGCATCGCGGACGGAGCGGAGCTCGTCGCCGGTGGCCCTGGCCGCCCTTCGCATCTCAATGCGGGCTATTACGTGCGCCCGACCGTGTTTGCCCGCGTCTCCAATCAGATGACGATTGCGCGGGAGGAAATCTTCGGCCCGGTGCTGTCAATCATCGGCTATGACAGCGAGGATGAGGCAATCGCGATCGCCAACGACACGCCCTATGGCTTGGCAGCCTACATCCAGGGCGATCCGAAGGAGGCGCGGGCGCTCGCAGCCAGGCTGCGCGCCGGCACCGTTCGCCTCAACAGCTCCGCCTGGGACAGCGCCGCCCCCTTCGGCGGCTACAAGCAATCCGGCAACGGTCGGGAGTACGGGAAGTTCGGACTGCACGAGTTTACCGAGATCAAGGGCATCGTCGGTTTCTCGAACGAGTGAAACGTGCAAAATAGGTGTGCCCCTCCGGATGCCTGGCGCGAGCCGTGGCGGCTACATAGTCGGCATGACAGCACCGGGAACTCATCTGGAAGCCTCAGTGCGCCTATAGTCGTGCGCACCTGAGTTTTGTTGTCACTCGTAAACGTAGACGTAGATCTTGCGTACAGTCTCGATCGTGCGCCAAACACCGACGAAACCCGGCTTCATGACGAAGCTGTCACCAGCGCGATAGGTCTTCGTGTCACCGCCCTTCTGCTCGATTTCCACGAGGCCTGAAATGATGTGGCAGAATTCGTAGGTGGTCCCCTTGATCGAATGATGCTCGCCAGGCGTCGCCTCCCAGACGCCGGTCAGCACCTTCTCTCCTTTCGATGCGTCCTGTGCCCAGGTCTTGAAGAGCGGATTCCCCGAAATGAGCCGCTCCGGTCCGGGAACCGCGTCCTTTGGCGTGAAGTTCGGATCGGTGTCGATAGTAATCAACAGTGACATGTCATGTTCCTTTTAGTTCGCAGATCGATGAGGCCGATCCAATTCTTTTTCGGCACGGGCCGGATATTCCTGCGCGTTTGAGTTGGCGATTGGCGGTAGTTTCAGCACCGTCATATGAACTCAGCCCCCATGTCCTTCGGCAGCAGCCGGCAACCGTTATATTGAACATGTCGCCGTGTGCCTCTGAGCTGGGCCAAGCGTCACCCAGAATAGGTCGATGGAGGAGTTGGTTTTGCCAAACAGAGCGGCGGTTCAGGAGATGATTTCAAAAATTCGCCGAGAACCAGCGACACCTGCTCGCCCCTGCGACGGTTGTCGCCGAGTTTACGGCATACAGGCTGACGTCTATGCGGATGTTCACCCTGTCCCGGCCTGATGCGGGGCGCGGGCACGGGGTTCTGCTGAAACGTTCGTGGCGGCCCCCGGCGCGCGACCAACTTGCGATGACCTGCGACGCCGCTCGATAAAGTAGCAAATTGGATCTAAGTTGAATTTGTGCTTATTTGATCTTGCCGGATGCCGGACAGCGCTTGCAATTCTCACGCGAAACCGTCTGGGTAAGACGCGGGCGACGCCGCTGAACCCTCCAGTTTTCGCAAGAAGTTTGGTCTCGCGGTCAGCTGAGGCTGCGGGGCTGGTGTAAATGTCGCAAGCGAGCATGTCACGAAGGCGTATCTCGCCTGACTGAAAAACCAATCCATGCAGGAGGATGGAGCCCGTCCCGCGGCTTTCAACGAAGAGGAGGAGAAGACCATGCCAGGCAAGAAGATACTCATGCTTACCGGTGACTTCACCGAAGAATACGAAATCTTCGTGTTCCAGCAGGCCATGGAGGCCGTCGGTCATACGGTCCATGTCGTCTGCCCCGACAAGAAGGCGGGCGACATACTGCGCACGTCCCTGCACGACTTCGAAGGTGACCAGACCTACACCGAGAAACTCGGCCACAATGTCGTCATCAACAAGACGTTCTCGGAAGCAGAAACTCAACTCGACGAGTATCACGCCGTTTACTGCGCCGGCGGCCGTGGTCCGGAATACATCCGCACCGACAGGCGCGTGCAGGCGATCGTGCGCCACTTCCACGAAGAGCGGAAGCCGATCTTCACGATCTGCCACGGCGTACAAATCCTGGTCGCCGTCGACGGTGTCGTTCGCGGCAAGAAGATCGGCGCTCTCGGCGCCTGCGAGCCGGAAGTCACGCTGGCCGGCGGCACCTATATCGACCTTTCCCCCACCGAGGCCTATGTCGACGGCACGATGGTATCGGCAAAGGGCTGGACGGCCCTTGCCGCCTTCATGCGCGAGTGCCTCAAGGTTCTCGGCACCGAGATCTACCACAATTGATAGACTATGAGCCCGGCTCGTGACCCGCGCCGGGCTGCGTTTTCGTTAGAGCCTTTCCCCGGTCGGATGGAAAGGCTCTATGACGCCCCCCGGTTCCAGCCGCGCCCTCTGTTGCCGAACATCTCGTATCCGTCATCCGCGACGGCGAGCGTATCCTCGAGCTTGATGAAGCCGCGCTTTGGGTGAAGCATCGTCGTCTCGACGGAAATGACCATGCCTGCCTCCAGAGGTCGATCCGCGTCCACGCCTTCATAGGCAACCGGGTGGTTGGTCATCAGGAAGGGTGCTTCGTGGGTGATGAGCCCCATGCCGTGGCAGAAGAAGTCGGTAAAGGCGGCCGAAGGCAAGCTTTTCAAGACACCTTCCGCCGCAGCGATCATCTCGCGGCCGGAAGCGCCGGCCCTGATCCTGGCGAAGGCCGCCTGCTGGATCGACTCGACTTCGGCCAACAGATCCTCGAGCTCCGCATCGGGCTCGCCGAGCACGCCCATGCGGCAAAGGTCACCGATATAGCCCTGGTAGTTGCCGCCGGAATCGATCGAAAGCACCTCGCCTTTCGCCCACGCCTGCGGCGAGGCCGCGCGATTGTGACTGGCGCCGAGGGTCAACAGGCAATACTCGAAATGGAGCCCGCGATTGGTCTCCTCCCGCCTCAGCCATTCGATGATCTCGCCCTTCGTGGATCCCTCCCGGGCCGCCGCGATGGTGGCGAGCATGGAATCGGTGATCAGTTCGGACGCAAGCTTGAGTTTTTGAAGCTCCCGCGGCGTCTTGATTGCTCGCAGTCGCTCAAGCGTGTGCGTCGCGTCCACGAAACGCGCTCCTTCGAGGCGAGAAGCCATCAGATCCCGCGCATCGGAAGGCAGGAACGGCGGCTCGATGCCGATGCGAGCACCCGCCTTGCCGATCTTCTTCAGGTGCTCGATGGCAAGCGCTGCCGCATCGAGCGTACCCCAGGTCGCCGTATGAACTGCGGGTGTCCAGAAGGGGTTGTTCTGGTGTTCTCCCCCTTCCATGCGGTTGCCGACATAGGCCGCGTGATCGGGCGAGCCCTTCTCATAAACGACGATCGGAAGATAGCGGCTGTGGCCGATCGCATCCATTGCGGCGAAGAAGATGAACTTGTAGCCGCCAAGCAGATACTGCGTATTGTGCTTGGACGTGGCGAGCAGTACGTCGATACCCGCCTCCTCCATCAGCCTGTCGAGTTTGGCCGCATCGAAAGGCGGCTCGACCAGCGCTTCGCTTTGATTGATGTTCACGGATCTTCTCCCAAAAGCCGTTGCCGCGCGTCTAGGTACCAGGCGGAATCAATCGGAAATCCGGCAGATCCCGAAGGGTGCGCTCGGGGCCGGCTGGCGAATAGACGACAAACAGCTGCATCGGGGCGGATCCGGTGTTCTTCGTCGAGTGGAACCGACTTTCCGGCACATAGATTGTGCAACCGGGCCCCACCTTCTGCGTCACCGGATTGCCGTTCTCGTCCTCGACCATTTGTTCGCCCTCGCCCGAGATCACGAAGATGATCTCTTCCGCGCCGGGATGATTGTGACGGGCGTGCCCCTCGCCGCTCGGCAAGTCCACCACACCGCCCGAGAAGCGCTCGGCCCCGTTCACCTCGGGCGCGACCGTCAGTGCGAGGCGGCCCCAGTCGAAGCCGAAGCTGGCGACATCCTTCGGGTAGAGAAAATACTTGTCTGTTGCCATTCCGCGGCCTCCTCCCGCATCCTGCTCGCTTCAGACCACCGTACTGATGGCAAGCGCCTTGAAGTCTTCCGTCTGCTTGCGGATCGCCACCTCGGCGGGCAGGCGTTCCATGGAGCTTGCGCCATAAAAACCGTTGCAGCTAGGGCAACGATCCAAGATGTAGCGTGCATCCTCCGGCATCGAAATCGGTCCGCCGTGGCAGAGCACGATGACATCCTTGCGTACCGAGCGTGCGGCGTTCGCGATTGCGTCGATTTCCCTCACGCAGTCGTCGAGCGACATCGCGGAAGTGGCGCCGATCGCGCCGCCCGTGGTAACGCCCATATGAGCGACGATGATGTCTGCACCGGCCTTGGCCATCGCGATCGCTTCTTCCTCGTTGAAGACATAGGGCGTCGTCAGCAGGTCGAGCCGGTGGGCCGCGGCGATCATGTCCACCTCAAGACCGTAGCCCATACCGGTCTCCTCGAAGCTCTGCCGGATCCTTCCGTCGAAGAGGCCGATGGTCGGGAAATTCTGTACGCCGGCAAAGCCCATGGCTTTCAGCTCCGCGAGAAACTGCGGCATCAATACGAATGGGTCGGTACCATTGACGCCGGCGAGTACCGGTGTCTGCTCGACGACCGGCAGCACCTCCAGGGCCATTTCCTTCACGATCTCGTTGGCGTTTCCATAGGCGAGCAGACCGGCCGCCGAGCCGCGACCCGCCATGCGGTAACGGCCGGAGTTATAGATGATGATGAGGTCGATGCCGCCCGCCTCCTCGGCCTTGGCCGAAATCCCCGTGCCGGCCCCGCCGCCGATGATCGGCTTGCCGGCGGCGATCATGCCGTGGAACTTTTCAAGAATGGTCTTGCGGGGGAATGCTGGCATCGGCGTCACCTTCAGGGGTTGGCGATAGCTCGGTAGGCGGCGACTGCCGCCTCGGCGAACTGCGGATCGTTGATGTGGAGCGGCAACCGTTCGATGCGGCGCGTGTCGGTCGTTTCGACGGCTGCTTCCAGGGCCTCAAAAAGCGCCGCATCCGCCTGAGGATCGAAAAAGGCGCCGCCCTCGATATCGAGCGCCGACACGCCTCTCTCGGGGATCAGGAACCGGAGCGGGCCTTTGCAGAGGTTCAGCTTCGCCCCGATCCACCTCCCGATCGCGGCGCACTCCTCCGCGGTCGTGCGCATGAGCGTGACGTTCGGGTTGTGGCGGTAAAAGAGCCGGCCGGCATAACGCTCCGGCACCGTCTCGGGTGCCCAGAAATTCACCATGTCCAATGCCCCGACCGAGCCGACATAGGGCAGTTCGGTGCGTGCAATTGCGCCAAAACGATCCTCCGTCGCCGCCAGCACGCCGCCGAAGAGAAGATCGCAGATCTCCGTCGTCGTGATGTCGAGCACGCCGGAAAGAAGTCCGCTGTCCGCAAGCTTCTCCATCGTGCGTCCGCCGGTGCCAGTGGCGTGAAAGACAACACAGTCATGGTCGCCCTTCAGTCGTTCGACGATGGCAGCCACACAGGGCGTCGTCACGCCGAACATGGTAAGGCCGAGGGCGGGCTTCGGGGCCGTTTCCTTCGGCGGCCGGTTCGCCATGGCGGTAATCGCTTCAGCCGCGTTGTGCAGGATCGTGCGGCTCACACGGTTGAGCCCAGCCATGTCGGTAACCGACGGCATCATGATGATGTCGGAGACGTCGACATAAGGGGCCACGTTGCCGGAAGCGAGCGTCGAAACCATGACCTTCGGCAACCCGAGCGGCAGCCTGCGCATGCCGGCGGTGATGATCGACGTACCGCCGCCACCACCGATGCCCACCACGCCGGCGACGTCGTCCCGCACGGCAAGAAAACGCGCGAACGCCTCGCCCATCGCGGCGACCGCAGTCCCGCGGTCGTCCCCCGAAAGAACCGCGGCGGGACCTTCCGGATGCATGGAAGCTACGGTTTCGGCGGAGATATCGACCGCAATGGTGGGGCGACGCGTGCCGACATCGACCAGAACAGGCCGCCCGCCCGCCGCCTCGATGCGAGAGGCAAGATAAGCGAGTTCCTCCCCTTTCGTGTCGGCGGTGCCGACGACGTAGATGTGCTTCATCTCTCCTCCCTGGCGGCGGGGCCCTCCTTAGCACTTGCCGCCTCATGCCGGCGGTTCGCCGGCTCTTGCAAATTTATGAGATGCGCGTATCATAAAGACATGGATGTCTCACGTCAACAGAATGAATCCGCCTTGCGCACCGAGCGTGGTCCCCGGGCCCGCACACGCAAACTCATGCTGGAGACCGCCACACGGCTGATGCAGTCCGGTATCACGCCCTCGGTGAGCGAGGTCGCGGAAGCCGCCGAAGTTTCACGCGCCACCGCGTATCGTTATTTTCCGAGCCAGGCGGCGCTGGTGCATGCGGTGGTGGACGAGGCGCTTGGCCCTATCCTCGACTGGCGCTCCGAAGCGCCCGACACGCGCACTCGCGTTGCCGATCTTCTCGCGACCGCCATGCCGCGCATCGACGAGTTCGAGGCGACCTTCAAGGCGGCGCTGAAGCTTACGCTTGACCAATGGGCGCAGCGTCAGGCAGGCACGCTGGGTAACGAACCGCAGCTGACGCGCGGCCACCGCGTCGAACTCCTGCGACAGGTCACCGCCCCCCTCGACGGCAAGGTGTCCCCCGAGGCCCGCGAGCAGCTCGCTCAGGCGCTCTCGCTGGTGTTCGGTGTCGAGGTGCTGGTCGTGCTCAAGGACATCTGGGGGCTCTCGGCCGAACGAGCGCAAGCCGTTGCAGAATGGGCGGCGGCAGCCTTGGTCGAGGCGGCGATCCGGGAGGCGCGAGCGGCGGCATGACACCGCGCACCCCTCCGCCAAACGGAAAACTGGTTTAACCAATTTAGCTGATACGCATGTATGGCTGCTGATGCAGGGCGTGGGTAAATCGACTGCCGGAAAGCATGATGGGCTCTGCACCGTCGATTTGAGCGGTGATCTGCAGCAAGAGACAACGAGACAGGGACCTTGACGCTCGCCAGCTTTGGTAATACCAGATTGGTACTGCGGCCGTTTGGCTTGAAAACTGACACGAGGCACGAGGGTCGAGGAGGACCCGCCGCAGAAGCGCCAATCAGGAGGATTTGACATACGGACCGCCGCGGTAAGGCGGCGGCGTGTACAAAGGGGAGGAAGTATCATGCGCAAGTCAGTGGCCGGCTTGTTGGCCGGTATCAGTTTTATGTTTGCCAGCGGGACATCCGCGCAATCGCAAGAATTGACGATTTTCTGGGCCGAATGGGACCCGGCCAATTATCTCCAGGAGCTCGTCAACGAATACGAGGCCGAGACCGGCGTGAAGGTCACGGTCGAAACGACCCCTTGGGCGGATTTCCAGACGAAGGCGTTCACCGAATTCAACGCCAAGGGCTCGGCCTATGACATGGTCGTCGGCGACTCGCAGTGGATCGGCGCCGCATCGGAGGCCGGCCACTACGTCGACCTCACCGAGTTCTTCAACAAGCACAAGCTGAACGAGGTGATGGCTCCTGCCACGGTGAAGTACTACTCGGAATATCCTGCGAACTCCGGCAAGTACTGGTCGATCCCGGCCGAGGGCGACGCGGTCGGCTGGTCCTATCGCAAGGATTGGTTCGAAGATCCGAAGGAGATGGAAGCCTTCAAGGCGAAATATGGCTACGACCTCGCCCCGCCGAAGGACTGGAAGCAGTTGCGCGACATCGCCGAGTTCTTCCATCGTCCCGATCAGAAGCGCTACGGCATCGCGATCTATACCGACAACTCCTATGACGGTCTCGTAATGGGTGTAGAGAACGCCATCTTCTCGTTCGGTGGAGAACTCGGCGACTATAGCTCCTATAAGGTCGACGGGATCATCAACTCGGAGCAGAACGTCAAGGCCCTGGAAACTTACCGCGAGCTTTACGGCTTCACCCCTCCCGGCTGGGCCAAGGCCTTCTTCGTGGAGAACAACCAGGCGATCACCGAGAACCTGGCAGCGATGAGCATGAACTACTTCGCCTTCTTCCCGGCACTGGTCAATGAAGCATCGAACCCGAATGCGAAGGTCACCGGCTTCTTTGCCAATCCGGCCGGGCCGAATGGCGACCAGTATGCCGCTCTCGGCGGTCAGGGCATCTCCATCGTCTCCTATTCCGAGAACAAGGAAGAGGCGATGAAATTCCTCGAGTGGTTTATCAAGGACGAGACGCAGAAGCGTTGGGCCGAACTCGGCGGCTACACGGCAAGCGCCAAGGTACTGGAGTCAGAAGAGTTCCAGAACGCAACGCCCTACAACAAGGCCTTCTACGAGACGATGTTCAAGGTGAAGGACTTCTGGGCAACGCCCGAGTATGCCGAATTGCTGATCCAGATGAACCAGCGCATTTACCCATATGTGACGGCCGGCCAGGGCACGGCAAAGGAGGCGCTCGACGCTCTCGCCAAAGACTGGAACGAGACCTTCAAGAAGTACGGCCGCCAGTAGCAGCCAAGACATCGCGGGAGGGAGCCGGCTCCCTCCCGTTTCTTCAACTGAACCGAATGATACTCGCGCGGACGCGACGTCGCGCTCAGGATAGGCGCAACAGGATGGCGCAAGTCCCGCTGCTGGGCTCTCGGAGGAGGAGCACATTGGCCACCGTGGTTATGACATCGCTGGATTCGAAGTCGCGGGCTGCTTCGCGGGGCCTGAGCGACATCAAGATTCGCAATCTCTTCATCATTCCGACGATCCTGTTCCTGATCGTCTTCCACATCTTCCCGTTGATCTATTCTCTCGGCTACTCTTTCACCGACTTTCGCGCTTCGACGAACGCTCCGGCCACCTTCGTTGGCCTGCGGAACTACCGGGAACTGCTGAACGACCCCTTCATCTGGGGGAATTTCGCCATCACGGCGAAATACGTGATCGTGTCGGTCACCGGTCAGGTTGTCGTCGGTTTCGGCACGGCAATGCTGCTTAACCGTGAGATTCCGTTCAAGGGTCTGATCACGACACTGCTTCTGCTGCCGATGATGCTCTCGATGGCGGTGGTCGGGCTCTTCTGGAAGCTGCTCTACGATCCGTCCTTCGGCATCATCAACTACGCTCTCGGCCTCGGCTCTTTCGAGTGGCTGGCGAATCCCGAAATGGCACTCTACGCTGTCGCCATCACCGACATCTGGATGTGGTCACCCTTCGTGATGCTGCTCTCGCTCGCCGGCCTCTCGGCCGTACCGCGGCACCTTTACGAGGCGGCGGCGATTGATCGGGCGGGACCGTTCTACACCTTCTTCCGCATCACCCTGCCGCTCGTGGCACCGATCCTCATGATCGCGATCATCTTCCGCACGATGGAGGCTTTCAAGACTTTCGACCTCGCCTATATCCTCACGAGCCAGCCGACCACGGAAGTGATCTCGATCCGCCTCTACAAGATGGCGTTTCAGGAGTGGCAGACCGGCCGGTCCTGCGCACTCGCCTACATAGTGCTGATCATGGTGCTCGCGATCACCAATATTTACGTCAAGTATCTCAACAGGGTGAAGGAGCGCTGAGATGGCGGCCGTCCAAACTCGCTCCGAGCGCGCGCTCAACCGGCTGGCGATAGCCGCCGTACTCGTCATCACGCTGCTCTTCCTCGCACCGATCTACTGGATCACGTCTACGGCCTTCAAACCGCGCAATCTTGCGACGACCATCCCACCGACTGTCGTTTTCGAGCCGGAGATCTCACCCTTCGTCAAGCTCTTCACCAAGCGCTCGCAGCTGCGCACAGCACCGGAGCCCGAAGACTATGCCGCCGCACCATGGTGGGAGCGGCTGGTCTTCGACGGCGGTGAAAAGGTGGTGCGTTCGGGACGCGGAGAGGTGCAGTTGTCCGGTTACCCCAACCGCTTCATGAATTCGCTGATCGTCGCGATCACCTCTACGGTGCTCGCCGTCAGTATGGGTACTTTCACGGCCTACGGTTTCTCGCGGTTCAAGATGAAGGGCGAGGCGGACCTGTTGTTCTTCATCTTGTCGACCCGCATGCTGCCGCCCGTGGTAGTGGCAATCCCCATGTTCCTGATGTACCGGGCTGTCGGGCTGAACGACACCCACTGGGGTCTCATCATCCTCTATACCGCCTTCAATCTCTCCTTCTCGGTCTGGCTGATGAAAGGCTTCATCGACGAGATCCCGAAGGAATATGAGGAAGCGGCGCTCGTCGACGGCTACACACGTCTGCAAGCCTTCTTCAAGATCGTGCTGCCGGAGGCCGCCACGGGCATCGCCGCGACCGCCGTCTTTTGCTTCATCACAGCGTGGAACGAGTACGCTTTCGCGCTGATCATGACGAACCGGCGCGCACAAACGGCACCGCCCTTCATTCCGAGCCAGGTCGGCTCTGGCCTGCCGGATTGGACCGTCATTGCCGCAGGTACCTTCCTGTTCCTGCTGCCGGTCGCCATCTTCACCTTCCTGCTCAGGAACCATCTCCTGCGCGGCATGAGTTTCGGAGCGATCCGCAAATGACCTTTCGTGCCATAAACCAGAAGTATCTCGAGCCAGGCTCACAGTTCCTGATGATCTTCGGCATCATCGCGCTGTGCCAGCCATGGAACCTGTTCCTCCACCGCTATGGGCTGACGATGACGTTAGTCGGGCTGATTGCCTTCATGATCACGTCCAAGGTCCCGCCGGAACAGAAAACTGACGAGAGCAGGAATCCATGACGCAGATTGAATTACGCGGCATCGAGAAGAACTTTGGTGCCGTTCAGGTCATCAAGAACCTTAATCTCGCCATCGCCGATAACGAGTTCATCGTCCTGCTCGGCCAGTCCGGCTGCGGCAAGACGACGACGCTGCGCGCGATCGCCGGGCTCGAAACTGTCGATGAAGGCGACATTCTTATTGACGGTCAGCCGGTGCAGCACTTGAAGGCATCGCACCGGGACATTGCCTTTGTGTTCCAGTCCTTCTCGCTCTACCCGCACATGACGGTCTTCGAGAATATCGCCTTCCCGCTCCGCGCCACGCGCGGCAACCGTACGGATATCGAGCGCGAGGTCCAGGCGGTTGCAAAGACGCTGCAGATCTCACACCTGCTCGCAAAAAGGCCCTCCGCGCTTTCGGGCGGCGACATGCAGCGCGTGGCGATCGGCCGGGCACTCGTCCGGCGTCCCAAGGCGATGCTCATGGACGAGCCGATCGGCGCGCTTGACGCGAAGCTCCGCGAAGAGATGCGCGCCGAAATCAAGCGGCTCCACATCAAGCAGGGCTCGACCACGATCTACGTAACCCATGATCAGGTCGAAGCCATGTCGCTCGCCGATCGTATCGTCGTCATGCACGAAGGAGTGCTGCAGCAGGTCGGCACGCCGCATGAGGTTTACGCTCGTCCCGCCAACATGTTTGTCGCGCAATTCGTCGGGAGTCCGGTCATGAACATGGCTGAGGTGACTGTTTCGGCGGATACCGGGCATGCGCGCGTCCAGGTCCGGGATGCTTCAACCGCCTTCGATTTTCCTTCCAGTCTCACGGCCCAACTCGCTGCCGCCGGGGCCGAAAACGGCAATATCACCCTCGGCGTGCGACCTGAAGGGGTTCTCGTTTCACGGGAGGCACGCGAGGGCTTCGTGCCCGTGGAGGCCCACATCATCGAACCGCTCGGCTCGCATGACATCGTTGACCTGCAGGTTGGCGCCCAGATGCTGCGGGCAAGGACGAAAAGCGGCTTTGTAGCTAGGCCCGGCGAAGCCGTCTGGGCTCGGATAAATCCCGCTCAGGCGCATTTCTTCGACAGCTCGACCGGCACATCTTTTGGGATTAGGCTCTGATGGCGCATATCGAACTCAAGGGCATCACCAAGACCTTCGGAGACCATGTGGCCCTGAAGGACCTCAGTTTCGAAATTGCCGACGGAGAGTTTTTCGTGCTGCTCGGCGAGACGGGCGCCGGCAAGACGACGACCCTCAGGCTGATTGCCGGGCTCGAAAAGCCGACCGGCGGACAGATCTTTATCGATGGCGAGGATGTCGCCGACTGGGGCGCCGCCGAACGCGACGTGGCACTGGTGCTGCAGCAATATTCGCTCTATCCCCGCTATACAGTCCGCGAGAACCTCGAATTCCCGCTCAAGTCTCGCATCCGGCGTGTCGAACCGGCCGAGATCAAAGAGCGTGTCGCGCGCGCCGCAAAGACGCTCCGCATCGAGCATCTGCTCGACCGGAAGACGGACCGCCTGTCGGGTGGCGAGATGCAGCGCGTTTCCATCGGTCGGGCGATCGTCCGCAAGCCGCGCGTCTTTCTGATGGACGAGCCTCTCTCCGCCCTCGACGCGAAACTTCGCGAGGCGCTCCGCACCGAGCTCAAGAACCTCCAGATGAACCTCGGGGCGACCTTTCTCTTCGTGACCCACGATCAGATCGAAGCCATGTCAATGGGCGACAAGATCGGCGTACTCAACAACGGCCAACTCGTTCAGACCGGTACGCCGCAGGAGATCTATCGCAATCCGGTCAACACTTTCGTTGCACGCGCCGTTGGCTCGCCGCCGATGAACCTGATCTCCGGAAGGCTTGCAGGCAGCGAGGCCATCGCAAACGAAGGCTACCGATTGCCTTTTGACGCGGCGCTCGGCACCGCTGTTGACGGACGGCCCCTGACCTTCGGCATCCGCCCCGAAGATCTCTTCCTTGAAAGCGGAGCACCTGGCGAAGCCCGCGTGCACGACGTCGAGAACCATGGCGTCGAGAAGATCGTCACGCTTCGCACAGGCAACCACTTCTTGCAGGCGACGGTGCCGGCTCACACCGACCTTGAGATCGAGGAGTCTGTTCGCTTCTCCTGGGATCCGGGAAAGGTCGTGCTCTTCGACGGCGAAAGCGGGATGAGCCTGCGCCACGCCGGTTGACCCGCGATCGTCGACCGAAATCGGTTCCATCCTGCTCGTGACTTTTGCCCATTTACCTATCATTCACGCGGCCATGGAGCGCGTGTCACATCTGGAATGGGCGAAGTCCCGTTGCCTATGCCGGAAACCGGCGCCGATAGTGCTCGACGACCTCGGGGTTGCGGAGGCTGACGGGCAACCCGCCTTCCAAGATGCGGATCGCTTCGGCCGCAGCGCCCGTTCCCATGCGCCTCATGCTTTCCTCGGTGATGCCGGCGAGGTGAGGCGTCACGATCACATTGTCCAGCCGAAAGTAAGGATGCTCGAGCGACAGGGGCTGTGTGGAGAACACATCGAGCGCAGCCCCGCCGATGCGGCCCGTCTCCAGCGCCTCGACCAACGCCCTGTCATCCACCACGGGGCCGCGCGACACATTGACGAGGATCGCGCCCGGCTTCATGCGCGCAATCCGCTCGCGGCTCAAAAGCCCCGTCGTTTCGGCCGTGAGCGGGCAACAGAGAACGACGATATCCGCCGTCGAAACCAGATCATCGACCGAGAGAAACCGCACACCGCCGGGCAGGCTTTCCGGCGAGCGGCTGTTGGCAACGATCTCCAGCCCGAACCCGTATTTTGCGATCCGGAAGACCGCCTTTCCCACATTGCCCATGCCGATGATGCCGATGGTTCGGCCGCCGAGGTCGAGTGCTCGGTCCGAGTGGGCTCGCCCGGCACTCCAGCCCCTGTTTCGGAGATCGCGGTCCATCGGACGGAACTGGCGCAGCAATGCGAGTGCCACCATGAAGACGTGCTCCGCCACGGTCGGCGCGTTGACACCCGGCACGTTGGCGATAAGCACACCGGCCGCCGTGGCCGCGTCATAGGGAATCATGTCGAGCCCTGCGCCGTGCCGGACTGCCGCGCGCAAGGCCGGTGCTTCCTCGAAGAAGGCGGGCGGAATCGGCGCGCGCACGATGACAATCTCCGCACCCTTGCCTTCCCGAAGCAGCGTCTCGGGATCGGGGGCGGACGCGACGCGAAGATCACCCGCCGTCTTCAGCATGGCCTCGGCGTCGCGGTGCAAGGGATGGGTCGAGAAAATGAAACTCATCGGCCTCCTCATTGCCGACCGGGAACTATTCCGCCGCTGTCGCTGGTCTGCCGATGAGGCCCTTCCAGTAGCTTTCCGCGCCTTGCAGATGCGCGTTCATCAAAGCCTGGGCGAGATTGCCGTCGCGTGCAAGCAGCGCCTCGTAGATACGGATATGTTCTTCATGCGAGCGGCGGCTGCGGGCGATGTCCGCGAAGTAGATGGGCAGTCGCTGTTCGCCCATCGTGTAGTAAACGCTGCAGACGCGGTGAAACACGCTGTTCTTCGTCGCCCGAACGATCTCCAGGTGAAAATCCCTGTCCTCGCGCGCGAGGCCCTCGCCTGCGGCGATCTTCGCCTCGGAGGCGGCAAGAATCTCGCGCAGCCGTTCGTAGTTCTCCTCCGTCGCCCGCGCGCAGGCGAGTTCCGCCGCCTTGATCTCGTGAATCTTGCGAAGCTCCACCGTTTCGTAGATCACGATCGGGTCCAGTGGCACGCCGGCACGCGCAAAGAGCGCGATCGCCTCGACGCTCGCCTCCGTCGTCGTCAGATAGATCCCCGACTTCGCCCGGCGCTCCACGATGCGCATGGCTTCCAGGATCGCCAGGGCCTCCCGAAGCTGCCCGCGGCTGACGGCGAAGTGCTCGGCGAGCTCTCGCTCCGATGGCGTTCGCCCTTTGCTGCTGGAAGTCGTAAATAGATGGGCCGCCAGATCGGAAAGCAGATTGTTTTCTTTCATGGTTACAGTCTTTGCGCGTAGGTCTCCAGGACGCGCTCGTTGATCGCAAATCCCAAACCGGGTTTATCAGGAATCTCTATCATACCGTCCCTCACAGACACAGTCTCCTCGACGAGGTCGTGGATCATCGGGTTCGCGCCAACCGAATATTCGACGATGAAGCTTGCCGGAGAGGCCGCGCAGACGTGCAGGCCCGAGAAGAAGCAAGGGGCACCTGCCCACAGATGCGGGGCAAATCGGAGATTGAAGGCACTGGCGATCACACCAATGCGCATCGCCTCCGTGATGCCGCCGCAGAACGCCGGGTCGGGCTGGAAAATATCAGCCGCGCGCAGCACCGCCAGATCGCGGAAGGCGAAACGGGTGGCCTCACTCTCGCCCGCCGCGATCGGCACCTTTGAAGTGGCGCGCACCTCCGCCATGCCGGCCTTGTCGTCCGCGATCACCGGCTCCTCGAACCAGGCGAGGTCGCAATCCTGGACAAGTTGGATGAAGCGTTTCGCGTCGGCAACCGTATAGGTGCCATGCGCATCGACCATGATATCCACCGATGGACCCAACGCCTTGCGGGCGGCACGCACGCGAGCCGCCGAAACATGCGGCGCGCGGTCCATTGCGCCGACCCTCATCTTGACCGCCTTGAAACCGCCATTGGCGATGTAGGACTGCAGCTGACCGCCGATCTTTTCGGCGCTCTCCCAGCCGCCGGATGCATAGGCAGGCAGCCGGTCCGCCTTGCGCCCGCCGAGGAGCTTCCACACCGGCACGCCCAGCGATTTGCCAAAAATGTCCCACAATGCGATGTCGACTGCACTGATCGCGGCAATGGAGAGGCCGCGGCGCGAGAGTTCGGGCATTGCATGACCCGACACGGCCGCCGTTTCGTGACGCACGCCGTTATAGAGCATCTCCCAAATCGAGGAGATGTCGGCGGCGTCGCGGCCGATGAGCCTCGGGCCCACCTCATGGTTGAGCATGTGCACCAGCGTGCTGTAAGTACCGGCGCTGCCTGCAGCATTCTTGCCCTCACCCCACCCGACGATCCCGTCATCTGTTTCTATGCGCAGGATCGCCGCGTCGAAGGTTGTCAGGCGTCCGAAATCGCTGCGGTGCTGCCGGCTCGCTTCGATCGGTATGCGAACCCACCAGGCTTGGACGGTCTTGATACGCATTTCGCCTCCCCACCTCGCGGAGCGCAGCCGCAAGGCATGCTCAGGACCCGTCCTCACTTGATCAGCGGCAGGATGGTCTCAGCGGTGATCCGCATCTGGTCGTCGTAAAACTTCTCGGTCAGCAGGCTCGATCCGTGGTCCTGGATGAACTTCAGCTGCTCCGGCGGGATATCGACCGGATTGCGTTCGACCATGTCGGGATAGTTCGCCGCCGGCGTGCGGTCGACCGGAGCCACGAACTCATTGGTGAGCGCGCCGTCGTATCCGATCTCTTTCAGAGTGGCGACGATTTTCGGCCAGTCGAGATGACCGAGGCCGGCGGCGAAGCGGTTGTTATCGGCCACATGGAAATCGAAAAGCCGGCTTCCGGCGAGCCTGATCGCGTCATAGATGTTCTCCTCCTCGATGTTCAGGTGAAAGGCATCGAGGCAAACGCCGCATTCGGGATCAACGGCTTCGGCTAGCGCAAGCGCTTGGGCGGCACGGTTGAAGAGATAAGTCTCGAACCGGTTGAGCGGCTCGATTGCCAGGCGGACGCCCTTCTTTTGCGCGTGGGCGAAGCATTCCTTCGTCGCATCCACGACCCACTTCCATTCGTCCTCCTCGGTGCCATCCGGAACGACCTTGCCGACCGTCGCCGGTACGAGGGTGACGATCTCGCCCTCGAGTTCGCTCACCATCGTTATGACACTCTTAACGTAGTCCACCGACTTGGCGCGCTGACCCTCGTCCCTGGCTGCGAGGTTGCGCTCGCCGAGCGTCAGCGTAACCGCGCCCCAGCAGCGAATGCCGTGTTCCTTGAGCAGCGCCCGAGTGTCGTTGATGTCGTACTGGGCCGGCTCGCCTGAAATCTCGATGCTCTCGTAGCCGTACTTCTTGATGCGCTTCAGCGTGACGGCGAGAGGCTCCGCCCGCATCCAGTTGTGCGTCGAAAGGTGCATAAACGTCCCTCCCAGGCTAGCGCTACTCCCAAGGCTCGAGGGGTGCGCGGCACTTCCTTCACTACCCCATTCTGGTTTGGCCAGTTCTCCCTTGTCAAGGCTCCAACCAAATTATCGCCTGGGGAGCAACGGCGCCTGCGCCTCCCCAACACTGTCGGCATTGCACGCGTTTGTGGGGCAAATCCCGGCCGCCCGGAACTTGACCGGATTGGATGATTTGGTATTACCAGATTGGGAGATGGGAGGCCACGCCGGGGAGGAGAGACGATGAAGATCGGTATGTGCATGTTTCTATGGACGACGAGCGTCGGGCGGAAACATGAAAAGCTGCTCCGGGACATCAAAGCGACCGGCTTTGACGGGGTAGAGATTCCAATCTTCGAGGGCACTCCGGACGACTACCGCCGCCTCGGCGCGATGCTCGATGGCATAGGTCTCGAGCGCACCGCCGTGTCTGCCATGAGCGACCCTTCCATGAACCTGATTTCAGCTGATGCGGCGACACGCAAGCGCGGCATCGGCCACATGCACTGGGCTATCGACTGCGCCGCCTCCCTGGGCGCAGACACGCTGAGCGGGCCGCTGCATTCCGCGCTGGGGCAGTTCTCCGGCACAGGGCCTACCGCCGCGGAACTGAGGCGGTCGATCTCGTCGCAACGCATGATCGGCGATCATGCCGCTGAGCGCGGTGTCACCATTGCGCTCGAGGCGCTGAATCGCTTCGAATGTTATCTCGTTAACACGATGGATGACCTCGCCGCCCATATTGATGCAATCGGGCATCCGAATATCCGCGCCATGTACGACACCTTCCACAGCAATATCGAAGAAGCCGACCCAATTGGAGCCTTCACCCGAAACAAGGACCGCATCGTGCACGTCCACATTTCGGAGAACGACCGCGGCGTGCCGGGCCGGGGGAACCTCCCCTGGACCGAGACCTTCAAGGCGATCCGCGCAAGCGGCTATGACCGTTGGCTGACGATCGAGGCCTTCGGTCGGGCACTGAAGGAGCTCGCGGCTGCAACGAAGGTCTGGCGCGACTTTTCCGAGTCGCCCGAGGCCGTCTATCGCGATGGATACCGTCACATCCGCGACGGATGGCAGCGAGCTTCGTAGTACGAAGCAAAGCTGCGTTTGTGAGTGAGGCGGGGTTTGGCGGCGCTCGTGAACATCAGTCAAGCCACCGTCTCGCTCGTCGAGCCCGTTGGCCACTCGGCAAGATGGCGGTGATACGAGCAAAACGCGCAGCAAATTGGTCAGTTTGTGCCGTTCCGGCTGAGCGATCCGCATCTCATCATTGCGGAACACAATGCTTCACCGGAGGACGCAAATGACAATCTACAACATCGCTCTTATCGGCTTTGGTGGCGTCAATCGCGCTTTGGCCGAGCTCATTGCGACGAAGAACCCGCTCTGGGAACGAGACCTCGGCTTCCGCCTGAACATCGTTGCCGTCAGCGACCTTTATCTCGGGTCCGTCATTTCGCCGAACGGCCTCGATGCCAAGACGCTCGTTGAAGCGAACTTCGCGAAAGGCGGCTTTGGCCAGCTCTCCGGCGGCAGCGCAGAAGCCGACAACGAGACAATCATCAAGACGGCGCCTGCTGACATCATCGCGGAAGCGACGTTTACAAACCCGAAGGACGGCGAGCCCGCTGTTTCGCATTGCCGCTGGGCCTTGCAGGCCGGCAAGCATGTCGTCACCACGAACAAAGGGCCGGTCGCGATCGCTGCCCAGGAGCTGAAGGCCCTTGCAAAATCAAACGGCGTTCGTTTCGAATACGAGGGCTCCGTCATGAGTGGCACCCCTGTCATCCGCATGGCGGAAAAGACGCTCGCCGGCGCAGAGGTGAAGGGTTTCGAGGGGATCTTGAATGGTACTTCGAACTTTGTCCTCGGCCGTATGGAAGGCGGCCTTGACTTCGCCACTGCGGTCAAGGAAGCCCAGATACTCGGCTATGCGGAAGCCGATCCAACCGCCGATGTCGAAGGTTTTGACGTTCGTCTCAAGGTCGCGATCCTGGCAAACGAGTTGCTGGGAGCAAGCCTCAAGCCCGAAGAGATCAAGTGCAAGGGCATCTCTGAGCTTTCTCCTTTAGATATCCAAACCGCGGCAGCAGCAAACAGCCGCTGGAAGTTGATCGGATCGGCGGTTCGGAATCTGGACGGGACGGTAACAGGTAGTGTTTCTCCGAAGCAGCTTCGCCTCGACCATCCGCTCGCCGGTGTAAACGGCGCGTCCAATGCCGTATCGCTTGACACCGAACTACTTGGCTCCGTCACCATCACTGGGCCGGGCGCCGGCCGGGTTGAGACCGCGTATGCGCTGCTGTCCGATATTGTCGCCATCCACAACGCCCGGGCGGCCAGCGCTACGAAGGAGGCCGCATGATGCAGAGCCTCGCCCTCAGCAGGAAGACGTCCGTAGATGAGATCATTATCAGCAATCCCTTCGACGGCAGCTTTGTCGGAACAGTCTCTGAGACCAGTGCCGACGGTGTGCACCTGCTGCTTGAGCGCGCCAATCGTGGTGCGCAGATTGCTCGGTCCCTGCCCCGTCATAACCGCGCCGCAGTTCTCGAAAAGGCGGCAGCGACCGTTGAAGCCCGCAAGGAGGAATTTGCAGTCCTTATCGTGCGGGAAGCGGGGAAGACAATCACCCAGGCCCGCAAAGAGGCTACACGGTGTGTCAACACCCTGAAGCTCTCGGCGGACGAAGCCAAGCGGAACGCTGGCGAGGTGATCCCCTTCGATTCCTACGCCGGCTCGGAATCCCGTCAAGGCTGGTACACACGGGAGCCGCTGGGCATCATCACTGCGATTACGCCCTACAATGACCCGCTCAATCTCGTGGCCCACAAGCTCGGCCCCGGGATCGCCGGCGGCAACGCGGTCCTCCTGAAGCCCTCGCAGCTTACGCCTCTCTCGGCCATCAAGCTGGTGGAGGTGTTGATGGAAAGCGGTTTGCCCGAGGAAGTCATCACGATAGCTATCGGCGGAGCCGACCTGGGCAAGGCGCTCGTTTCGGCCAAGGACGTTCGGATGATCTCCTTCACAGGTGGTTTTACGACCGGCGAGGCCATCGCGAAGAGTGCCGGCATCAAGAAGCTCGCGATGGACCTCGGCGGAAATGCACCGGTTATCGTCATGGAAAACAGCGATTTTGACGCGGCTGTTGAAGGGTGCGTCTCGGGTGCGTACTGGGCGGCCGGCCAGAACTGCATCGGCACGCAGCGGATTCTCGTCCAGCGACCGATCTACGAGCGGTTCAAGACCGAATTTGTGGCTCAGACTGCCGAGCTCAAGACCGGCAATCCGATGGAACCGGATACTGACGTGGGACCGATGATTTCCGAAAAGGCGGTCGGCCGGGCTGCTGCCATGGTCGAGCGTGCAATCGCGGCCGGCGCGACGCTTCTTTGCGGGCACAGGCCCTCCGGCACTCTCTACCCCCCAACTGTGCTGGAAAACGTGCCAGCGACGTGCGACCTGTGGAATGAGGAGGTCTTTGCACCGATCGTCATCCTGCAGCCGTTCGATGAGCTGGATGAGGCAATCCAGCTGGCAAACAGCCCGGAATACAGCCTCCACGCAGGTATTTTCACCAACGACCTTCACGGTGCTCTTGATGCCGCCAACCAAATCGACGCCGGGGGTGTCATGATCAATGACTCGTCCGACTATCGGTTCGACGCGATGCCCTTTGGCGGATTCAAATACGGTAGCATGGGACGTGAAGGCGTTCGGTTTGCCTATGAAGACATGACCCAGCCGAAGGTCGTCTGCATCAATCGGCTGAAGCGGTAGCGGGCGCCGCTTTCTCTATCTCGGTTCATCAGTGCTTGCGGGAGTTAGAGATGTACGAAGGATCCAGGGACGATGCTGCGTTCATCAGCCTGACAAGCGCATCGGCCCGAAAATCGTACCCGATTGTCGGAAAGCGCGATGCGCAAACTCAAAGGGTTAGGTGGGAATATGGCTGTCTTTACCGAGCTTTCTGACGAAGATCGCCAATCAATCACTGCGGCCTATGGTTTTACGTCGCTCTCGTCAGTGATTGGGATCGCTGACGGCGACAGCGAGACGACCTACCTGTTTCGCGCCAAGGAAGGCGAATTCATCGTTACGCTCTTCGAGAATGGAGCCCAGCCTTTAGATTTGGAAAGAGCCTTCGAAACCATGGAGGCGCTCCATCGAAAGGGCGTCCCCTGCCCCAAACCGCTGCGCACCGTCGAGGGCCACGCCACCTGCCGGGCCGCAGGTCGATTGGTTGCCATCGTCAGCTTCGTACCGGGCTCCTCGTCCACCATTATAGGCGGGGCAAAATGCCGAAGCCTAGGTCGTGCGATGGCTCAGACCCATACTGTCTTGGAACGAAAGAAAAAGCGCACATCAACGGATCTTGCAACTGGGGCTGTTCATGGCGCGTTGATCCAAGAGAATGTCTTCTTCCTTGGAGAGGAAGTAAGCGGAATCATCAACTTCAGGCTGCGGCACGACGATGTCCTGGTGTCGGAAGTTGCTGATGTGCTTGTCGGTTGGGCTGGCGAAACCAACGGCGAACTGAATAAAGAGCGGGCGCGCGCCCTACTTCAGGGTTATGAAGAAGTTCGAAACCTGACCGGCGCGGAAAAGGAAGCATTGCCAGGCTTCATAATGGCTTCGACATCGAGGCGATTTGCCAGTCAGAAGGAAAGAACCTTCCTACCGGAAATCGCCGTGGTAGCTTATCGGTCAGTAACGCGCGACATTCTAGGCTAATCGACCGGCTCCTACTCCATGAAATATCTTCTCGATCGAACCGACGAACAGATCCTCGTCGAATTGAAGGCAAACGCTCGGATCTCGCATGCGGAATTGTCGGCGAAGGTGAACCTCTCGCGTAACGCCGTGCGGGTACGGATCGAACGACTTGAACGAGAAGGCTTCATCAAAGGATATACGATCGTCACCGGCGATGGCGGGAGCAACCAACACGTGACGACCGCGCTGATCTTCGTCTATCGGCACGATCGCATGAGGGGGGGAGACGTTATTCAGGCGCTGCGGAAGATCCCGGAAGTCGTGGCCTGCGACGTTATGACTGGTGACTTCGATCTCCTCGTTAGGGTCGAGTCTCCCGAGGCTGACCGCATCCGGCAGATTTGGCAGCTTATAGCCGAGATGCCCGGGGTACGCGATACACTGACTGCGTTTGCTCTCTCGTCTGTAATCCGAAAATAGACCGCCGTTGCTACAGGCGAGTCGCGGACGCCGGAAGTCCGAACTTTACTTTCGTGCTGGCCAGCCAAGCTCTCGGCTGACCGACGGGCCCCGGCCTGAACATGCCTGCGAGCCCGCCGATAACGGTTTCATGAGCAGGCTCCGACCGCGTTATGGCATTGGCAATAACGGTAGAAGGACGGAGCGGTCGGCATCGCCGGGTGCCTACCAGCTTGCGGCGATGTATTTTGTTTCGAGATATTCGAGCATGCCGTGGTGGCTTCCCTCGCGGCCGAGCCCGCTCTGCTTCATGCCGCCAAACGGTGCGGCAGCGTCGGAGACGACGCCTCGGTTGATTCCAACCATGCCACTTTCCAGCCGTCCGGTTACCGCGAGTGCGCGTTTGAGGTCGCTGCTGAACACATAGGAAACAAGCCCGTATTCGGTGTCGTTGGCCATCTGGACGACCTCGTCCTCGGTTTCAAATGCAATGATTGGCGCAACCGGCCCGAAGATTTCTTCGCGAAGGATCTCGGCGTCAGGAGAAACGTCTGCCAGTACGGTAGGCGGATAATAGAAACCGTCGCCGTTCAACCGGCTGCCACCCGTCACGATGCGGGCTCCCTTGGCAACGGCATCGTCCACCAGGCGTTCCACCTTGGCGACGGCTGCCTCTGTGATCAGTGGCCCGAGCTGCGTGCTCGGAACCAGTCCTGGTCCGACCTTGCGCGCGGCCATCTCTTCCGCGAACCGCCGCGTGAAGTCCGCGAGAATCCCCCTCTGCACATAAAAGCGGTTCGCGGCGGTGCATGCCTCGCCGCCATTGCGCATCTTGGCAACCATTGCTCCAGCGACAGCCGTCTCCAGGTCGGCATCGTCGAATACAATGAAAGGCGCATTGCCGCCGAGTTCCATCGAGCAGCTGACAACCTGGTCCGCAGCCTCGCGAAGCAACGTCCGGCCGACGCCTGTCGAACCAGTAAACGACAGCTTTCGCACCCGTTTGTCGTGCAGCATGGCGCTAACCACAGGCCCGGCCTTCTTCGTTGTCACGATGTTGACCACTCCGGCCGGAACGCCTGCCTGCCGCATGATTTCGCCGATCGCCAGCGCCGTAAGCGGGGTCTCCGCTGCGGGCTTCAGGATGCACGTACAGCCTGCGGCCAATGCGGGAGCGATCTTGCGGGTCGCCATTGCTGCCGGGAAGTTCCAGGGCGTCACCAATACGGCGATACCAATCGGCTCATGGTTGACGATGATATGGTTGGCGCCGGAGGGTGCAGGTCCGAATTCGCCCGGCGCTCGTACGGCTTCTTCCGCGTACCAGCGGAAAAACTCGGCGGCGTAGGCGACCTCCGACCTGGCGTCCACAAGCGCCTTGCCGTTCTCGACGGTGATCAGTTGCGCCAGCCACTCCGCCTGTTCAAGCACCAGGTGAAAACACTTCATCAAAACGTCCGAGCGACGTCGCGGCGAGGTAGCCTTCCAACCCGCAAAGGCCTTTTCCGCCGCGTCGACCGCCGCCAGTCCATCGGCGACATCGCCATCGGAAACGGTGGCGATCACATCTCCGGTCGAGGGGTCGACCACTGCAAAGGTACGATCCTCTCTTGCAGAAACCCATTCGCCGCCAATGAACAGTTGCGTAGGAACATCGCGCACTACGGCAGCCGATGCGGGAGAGACAAGCGGCGTTGTTTTTTGCGCGGGAGTTGGTTTCACGTTCAGCACCTCGCTACCAATCAGGTTTGACACGCGATCAATATAAGATTGGTATCACGATTGGTGTCAACACAGATCAAATTGGTTGCGGCAATAATTTACGAGGCCCATGAACGTCGCCGTGCCGTCTACTGCATCACCACGCGCGGCGACTTACTAAAGGTCGAACAGGTTCGCCAGCGGCATGTGGTACTTGGTGATCGGAGATTTGAGCACGACGAAGCTGAAGTATTTCTCGATTCCGATGTCCATTTCTACCAGCCGCTCCATGAGCGACTGGTATTCTCCTATGCTGCTCGCCACGAACTTGACGAGATAGTCGTAGTCGCCCGAGACGATGTGGCATTCGATGACTTGTTCTATATTCTGGATGACTGACATGAAGCGGGCGATGTCGGCCTGGCGATGGTTCCTCAGGGTTATCTCCGTAAAGACAGTCAGAACCTGGCCAAGCTTTCCCATGTTGATCTGCGCAGAATAGCCGCCGATATAGCCTTCTGCCTGCAGCTTCTTCACTCGCACGAGACAAGGCGTAGCGGACAGGTTAACCAGCTCAGCGAGCTCGACATAAGTCATACGTCCGTTCTTCTGGAGCTCGGAGAGGATCTTGATGTCGATTCTGTCCAGTTTCATGCGCCCACCCGGTTGTTGCCACGACCTTTGCATGAGCGGTCGGAGTCTCGTCAGTGGACGAGGCTCGGTGACAATAATCCCTTGGGTTCCAAACGACAGCCGATCTGGCGGCTACATCATTTCCGGTCTTCGGATCGCAGAGCCATCGCTGAATCGGCTCAGCCTGTAAGGCGAAATGTCGGTCAGTGGCTGTTCATTCAGGACGATCTCGCTCACCAGCCGGCCAGCCCCCGGTCCGATCGCGAAACCGTGTCCGCTGAAACCGGCGGCGATCACGTAGCCGGGGAGTTCTTCCACTCTCGATATAACCGGTACGAGGTCCGGAGAGGTATCGATGAGCCCGCCCCACGCGCGCTCGACACCGATCCCTTTAAGCGCAGGGTATTCGCGTTCAAGGTTCTTCACTGCGAGTTTGACGAGCTCCGCGTCGGGCGCCGGATCCAGAATGCGGCTCTTTTCAAACGGCGAAATCTCGTCGTTCTCCCAGTTGCCGAAGGCATCGGGACCATTCCAGAAGCTGCTGTTGAGGCGGTATTTGAGCTTCTTTCCAATCTTGCTGCGATACATCTCATAGAATTTGAATGCGTGTCGCATTCCTCGCGGCGTGATGTCGAGCGTACCGTGTCCGGGTACGGCAATGGTGTAGGAGCCGTCAATCCGACGCCGCAACACGAAGTTCGAAGCCGATAGGCATCCTGCTTGAACGATATCGGGCGCCGGCGTCGTCTTGATCGCGGTCCCGGCGATGTTGGCGACCGGAAGTTCGATGCCATAGCGATGAGAAAAGCGGGAAGCCCATGCCCCGCCGGCGCAAACAACCGTGCTCGCTTTGACAATCCCCCGCTCCGTCCACACGCCCGTCACCCGGCCATTGGTAATGTCGAGGCCGCGAACGGCGCAGTTCTGATGGAGCGACACGCCCTTTTCCTTCGCAGCCTCGGCGATAGCAGGCACAGCAAGGCTCGGTTCCGCTCTCCCATCGGTCGGAGACCAAACGCCGCCGATCCAGGAGGACGCGCCGCCCGAAGCCCGCTCGTTGGCCTCCGAAGCGGTGAGTATCTGGCTGTGAAATCCCTGAAGGCGTGCGGCCCTCCCCCACTTTTCCCACTTGGCGACATCCGCGTCGCTCTTGGTGCAGTAGAGTATGCCGGTCCGGCGAAAGCCTAGATCGCGACCGGTTTCGGTGCCCAGTTCTTCCCAGCGCCGCAGACTGTACATCGCCAGGGCAAGTTCATGGAGATCGCGGTTCTGCTGGCGGACCCATCCCCAGTTGCGGCTTGACTGTTCCCCGCCGACGATGCCCTTTTCGAGCAGGGCAACGGAGACGCCCCTTGAGGCGAGCTCGTAGGCAGTGCACGTGCCGACGATCCCTGCGCCTATCACGACGACATCGACGTGACTCGGAAAAGAGGCGCTGTCACGGACTTTCTGGACCTCAGCAGGCATGATCTTTGTATTCCTCTGGAATCGGGCATGAGTTTCTCGAACGGCCCGGCAGGAGCGCTGGAGCCCTCAACGGTTAAGTTCTATCGGCGGGCGCGATAGAGGGCGACGCGGTCCTGCATCCGATAGCCTTGGATGATGGCCGGCATGAACCAGGGATTGCCGCAGTAAAGGGGGATGAACGCAGGCGGACGGAAGTCGAAGGCTGTGCGCGCTTGCTCGCCATGTCCCAGCAGCTTGTGAGCCGCACGCGTTCCGATCCAGGGCGCCCAGACCACGCCCGAACCGCAGAAGCCGGTCGCGTAGACGACGCCGTCCTTTTCAAAGATGCGGGGCAGCATGTCGCGGTGCATCGCCACATTGCCAAACCAGGTGTGCGACAGGCGCACGTTTCTCAGTTCGGGGAAAAGGTTCACCATCCCCCGGCGCAGAAACAGCTTCGGCGCGTCGGGATCGCCTACGCGAGAGCTGTCGCGCCCCCCAAGCAGAATGCGTTTGCCGTCGGGCGTCGGGCGGTAGTAGAAACCCAACTGCCTGCCCTCGATCATCATCATTCGCTTCGGCATCAGCCGCGCCATCACTTCTGGCGCAAGCTCCTCGGTGACAATGATCCGGCTGCGCACCGGGACCAGCCGGCGGCGCAAGAAGGGGACCGCGCCATCGGTATAGCCGTTTGTGCAGACGAGCACCTGGCGTGCCTGCACCGTACCTGCCTCGGTCAAGACACGGAACCCGGAACCATCCCTCTCCACCGAGGTCACGCGCGTCCCTGCGTGGACCGTCAGTCCGGAAGCCAGCGCCACCCGCAGGAGTTCAGCGTGGAACTTGGCCGGGTGTAGCCCGCCAATATCCATCCGCGCCATGCCGCCGCGATAGAAATCCGTGCCGATGTAGTTGCGCTGTTCGGCGTACGGCACCGCATAGGCCTCGATCCCCAGTTTCTTCGCCAGCACCTCGGCGCTCCGGGCGGTCTTCTCGTAATCATCATAACCGATCATTCCTTTGAACTGGCCAACCAGTTGAAAGTCGCAATCGAGCCCTTCGGTCCGGATGAAGTCATAAAGGAATTCGCGGGCGATCTTGCCCTCGGCCTCGATGGCGATCGCCTTCTCTTCGCCGAACCGCCGCGTAATCGTGGCGTAATCGGGCCGGATGCTTCCGCTGGTGATTCCACCGTTGCGTGTCGAGGCCCCTTCGCCCGGGTTCATCGCATCGAAGGCTGCGACTGAACGGCCCTCGCGCGCCAGAACGAGACCTGCCGATAGCCCGGCGTACCCGGCGCCTAAGATCGCCACGTCGACCTTTTTGGCCAGCGGCTGTCGCGGCAGCGGTTTGACCGGTGCCTCTTCCCACCAGTAGGGGCTGTTCTTGTCTGCTACTCTGGAGTCTTCCATGGCGTCATTTCCCTCAGGTGTGATCACCGCGCACATCGAGCGCATCCCTGAGCCCATCGCCGATGAAGTTGAAACTGGTCACAGCGATGGTAATGGCGGCGCCGGGAATGATCGCCAGCCAGGGCGCGGTACCGAGATACTGCTGCGCGCCGTTGAGCATGTTGCCCCAGCTGGGGAGCGGCGGTTGAATCCCATAACCGAGGAAGCTGATATAGGCCTCCATTAGGATGGCACGGGCGACGGTCAGGGTGGCCGCGACGATGATCGGGCCGATGGCATTTGGAAGGATCTCGCGGAACATGATATGCGTTCCGCTCAACCCCAGCATGCGACCGGCAAGGACGAATTCGCGCTCGCGAAGGGAGCGGACCTCGGCCTCGACGATCCGGGCTACTTCCATCCAGCTGGTGGCCGCGATGACGACGGTAATCATCATCGGGCTGGGCTTCAGCGCCGCGGCAAGCGCCAGCACCAAAAAGATCGACGGAAACGACAGAAAGCCATCCACCGTTCGCATCAGCGTCGTGCCGAGCCAGCCACCGCGATATCCCGCGATCACGCCGACCAGGGTTCCGATCAGCGTCGACAACAGCATCGCCGAGAAGCCGACCAGCAGGGAAATCCGTCCCGCCATGAAGAGCCGCGCCGCCAAGTCCCGGCCCAAGGGGTCCGTGCCCAGATAATGGTGACCGGTGAACGGCGGAGCAAAGCGGGCGCGCAGATCGATATAGAGTGAATCATAGGGCAGCAGGTACGGGCCCAGGACGCACGCCAGCGTCAGGACGGCGATCATCACCATCCCGAGCAGGGCCAGATGGTGGTTCATGAAGCGGTGTGCCGTTCGGCTGTTCCACCAACGCTCCTGGTGTGAATTTGCGACAATGGCGGTCATAACGGATGCCTCCTGTTGAGCGTCCATGAGGCGTTCAGCTCAGACGGATACGGGGATCGATGATGGCGACGACGATGTCGGCGATCAGGTTGCACAGAACGACGAGTATCGCCGAGAACATGAGCAGCCCCATCACCACCGGGTAGTCGCTGTAGCCGAGGCTGTCGAGGAACAGCCGGCCCATTCCCGGCCAGGTAAACACCGTCTCGGTGACGAGAGCACCCGTGAGGACGCTGGGAAGCTGCATTCCCGCGAGCGTGATCATCGGTAGGAGCGCGTTGCCGACGACGTGCTTCATCAGGATCCGGCGCTCGCTCAGACCCTTGGCGCGGGCTGTTTTGACGAATTCCTGGCTGATGACGTCAAGCGTCGCCGTTCGCATGTAGCGGCTCCAGATGGCGACATGAACCAGCGCCAGCACGATGCTCGGCATGATCAGGTGATGAAGGTAATTCAGGGCCGAGCCGTCCCCTATCGTGTACATGTTGCCGGCCGGCAGCCAGCCCAGCCGGAGCGAGAACACGTAGATGCCGACGAGGCCGAACCAGAAGGTCGGGATCGACAATGCCACCATGGCACCGACTGTCGCCAGATAGTCGAAAATCGAATAGCGGTGCGTGGCGCCGCGGATGCCGATCCAGGTGCCGATGGCGATCGCAATCACGGTGGAGGACCCCATCAACAACAGCGTCGCAACAAGGTGGCGGCCAATCACGTCCAGGACCGGCGCGCCGTCGCGGAAGGAGTGACCCCAGTCGCCCTGGACGAGGCGCCAGGCCCAGTCCAGATATTGCATCCACAGGGGTCGGTTGAGCCCTAGCTGCTCTTTGAGACGATCGAGATCGTCCTGGGTCATGCTCGGATCGAGCCCGAATTGCGCCAGGGGGCCGCCGGGAATGAGGTTGAGGACGACGAACCCGATGACCGAAACGATCAGGAGCAGGACGAGGCTCTGTGAAAGGCGATTGAGCAGGAAGCCGCGCATTGGCTCTCCTCCTTCATGACAGCGTCAAAGAATGGCCGCCGCCGCAAGCGGCGGCGGCCAGCGTAGGTCAGCTCTGCCACCGCCATGCCGCGGCATGCCAGGAGGCCGTGCGGGTGTTGGCATTGGGCTCGAAGCCCTCGAGACCCTCTTTGCGCCCCAAGACGTTGGTGTAGGCAAACAGCGGCAGGAACGGCAGGTCCTCACGGACGATCTCCTGCACGCGGTTATAGATTGCCCGCCGCTCTTCCGGATCGAAGGTGCGGGCACCTTTCTCGAGCAGCGCATCGACCTCCGGGTTGGAGTATTGGGCGGTGTTCGAGCCCTTGCCGCCCTTCGCGCCGATTGCGCTGGTGTGGAGGCGGTTGGTGGCGTCCGGATCCGCCGCAATGAGATAGGTGACACCCGCGATCGCCGAGTCGAATTGCGACTTGAGCCAGAATTCGCCCCACATGACGGCCGCCGGCAGATTCGAAATGGTCATCTCGACGCCGATTTCCGCAAAGGTTTGCTGCAGGAACTGCTGCACCTGTTCACGCAGATTGTTCCCTGCCGTCGTCGCATTGGCGAAGGACAGCCGCACTCCGTCCTTCTGACGTATCCCATCCGTTCCCGGCACCCAGCCAGCTTCGTCGAGGATTTTGCGCGCCTGTTCGAGATTGAACTCCTGCGCCGGCAGGTTCGGATTGTAATAGTAGGACTCCCTCGGCATGAAGCTCTCTGTGAGGGTGCCGACGCCGTAGTAGATCGCGTCGATGATGGCCTTTCGGTCCATCGCTGCATAGAGCGCCTTGCGTACCGCCGGGTCCTTGAATTGCGGCTTCTCGAGATTGAGATAGATCGACTCGAGCGATGCACCTGGCTCCAGGGTCACCACACGGTCCGGCAAATTCCTGGCTTCCTCGTAGTGGTCGGCGGTGATGTATGCCTGGTCCGCAAGGTCGATATCGCCGCTCTTGAACTGGGTGTAGAGCACCGTCATGTCAGGAATGTATTTGAAGACGAGCCGCTCGATATAGGGGCCGTCGCCGAAATATTGCGGATTCGCGACGAGTTCGAGATGGTCGCCGGCAACGCGCTGCGCCCACTTGAAAGCACCGGTGCCGACGGGCGCCTGATTGAAGGCGGCCGCGTTGGGATCGGCCTCCTTCTCGAGAAGGTGCTTGGGCACCATGAAGGTTTCGGCGAGGAACGACAGGTAGGGCGCGAAAGCCTCCTCCATGCGCCAGGTCAGCTCAGTTGGCGAGACCACCGTGATGTCACGCACCAGGGAATGCCCACCCGTGCGCCAGGCGCGGAAGTTCGGATTGGTGATCAACTCGAGAGTGAACTTCACATCCTCGGCGGTGAAGGGCTCGCCGTCGTGCCAGCGGACGTCGTCACGCAGGCGGATGCGCCAGTTCAGACCGTCCTCTGAGATGCCGCCATTCTTCTGTGTGGGCACTTCGGCAGCAAGATTGGGTTGAAGAACACCCTTCGGATCCATGCGGAAGAGGGCGTCGAAGACGGAGAAATGGACAGCATCGTCGACTTCAATATGTGCCATCAGCGGATTGAAGACGGTGGGCTCTTGCGAAAGCCCGACCACGACGCGGCCGGTTGGTTCCTTCGCAGCGGTTGCGGCAAAGGCGGGTTTGCCAAGCAGGTTGGGGGCGGCAAAGCACGCAACACCACCCGCTGCCATTAAGCGTAGGGCGTCGCGTCGAGAAAAGGTCGACTTGGTTGTAGGATCTTTAGCCATGATGTCTCCTCCTAGTGGCGATCTTCGCCGTGGCTCTCAAATGTTTACGGCAGCCGGCCGTGTGCTTCCCGGCCGCTCCCCAGGAATCGCCGCCACCAACTCGCGCGTGTAAGCCGATTGCGGGTCCAGAAAGATTTGGGACGGCGGGCCGCGTTCGACGATCCGCCCTTTCTGCATCACCGCGATTTCGTCGCAGATCTGGCTGGCGACGCGCAGATCATGGGTGATGAAGATCATCGATACGCCGGTTTCCCGCTGGATCTGGTCGAGCAGCTTGAGGATCTGCGCCTGGATGGACACGTCGAGCGCAGAGACCGCCTCGTCGGCAATCAGCAGCTTGGGCTTGAACATCAAGGCCCGGGCGATGCCGATGCGCTGGCGTTGACCACCGGAAAACTCGTGCGGATAGCGGCCGAAGGCACCGGCATCGAGGCCGACATGGGACAGCAAGGCTCTGGCCTCCTCACGCGCCTGAGCATAGGGCGTGCCATGCGCGACGGGACCGACGGTCAGGATCTGCCCAATCGTCGAACGCGGGTTCAGTGACGCGAAGGGATCCTGGAAGATCATCTGGATCCGCGGCCGCAGGGGCCGAAATTCGGATTCGGAAAGCTTGGCGATGTCACGGCCTTCGAAGAGAATCCGGCCACCATCGCTGTCCTGCAGCTTGATCAACAGCCGTCCCAGCGATGACTTGCCGGAACCGCTTTCCCCGACGACGCCCAGCGTGCGCCCCGCAGCCAATTCGAACGAAACTTCCTTGACCGCCGGCACGATACGCTGGCTGCCAAACAGGGCACTGCCGCTGCGATAGGTCTTGGACAGCCCTTCGACCTTCAGGATCGTCCCATCACCCGCCTTCTCCTGAGGTACGCGATCCTTTCCCGTCAGGTGCGGAACGGCGGCGATCAGGCGCTGCGTATAGGGGTGGGTGGGGGATTTGAGAACCTGCTCGGCGCTGCCTTGTTCAACAATGCGGCCTTTCTCCATCACTACGACACTGTCGGCGATCTCGGCCACGACCCCGAAGTCATGGGTGATGAACATTACACTCATGCCCTTGCGGCGCTGAATGTCCCGGATCAGCTTCAGGATCTGCGCCTGCGTCGTGACGTCAAGCGCCGTGGTCGGTTCGTCCGCGATCAAGACTGTTGGTTCGAGTGCCAGCGCCATGGCGATCATCACGCGCTGGCGTTGCCCGCCCGACAGTCGGAACGGATATTGGTAGTACATGAGCTCCGGATCGGGCAGCCCCACCTCGGTCAGCAGTTCGATGGCCCGCTTGCGCCGCGACGCCTTGGTGCCCATACCATGCGCCATCAGGACCTCGGTAATCTGTTCGCCGACCGTCATCAGCGGGTTGAGCGCCGAGAGCGGATCCTGGAAAATCATGGACACGACGCGGCCACGCAGGCCGCGCAGCTCCTTCGGCGACGCCCCGATTATGGCCGTGCCGTCAAGATGAATGGCACCGGACGAGACGGGGATCAGCTTCGGCAAAAGCCCCATGATCGTGTTTGCCGTGACTGATTTGCCTGAGCCGGACTCGCCGATAATGCACAGGATCTGACCCCGCTTGAGATCAAACGAGATGTTCTCGACGGCATGGGTCCGTTCCATGCCTTTCGGCAGGTCGACCGTCAGGCCGCGCACCGAAAGCGCTGCCTCGTCTACGGTAACAGCCTCTATTCTAGCGGCCATCGAGATTCCTCCTCTTCAACGGCGCCTTTCTTTGCGAGTCTGGTCGCTGCTCTATTGGACTGCCATTCGACAATCGATCTGCAGGCAGACCCAGCATGCATTCCCTGCACTTCAGCCCCATTCGCTACCAATCGGGGCTTTATCCTCGATCAATATAAGATTGGTCCTTGCAATTGGTGTCAATATAGATCAATTTGGTTGTGACAATTAATTGGTGAGGACTCATGAGCGTGGTCTTGAAGGACTTCATCGAGGCGGAAGGTCTGGAGCCGGGGGATCGACTACCGCCTGAGCGCGATCTGGCGCTCAAACTGGGACTGCCGCGCACCGCGCTTCGACGGATGCTTGCTTCTCTGGAGAAGGAGGGCCGGCTCATCAGGCACGTGGGCAGGGGGACATTCATTGCCGGCGCCGGGGTGACCTCGACGGCGCTGCGTCGCCCGCCAGGCAGTACCGGAGATGCGTTGCGCACCTATCCAGCCGAGGTCTTCGAGGCTCGGCTGATAATGGAGCCCAAGATCGCCGCCTTGGCGGCGCTACGGGCGACCAGGCAGGAGATCGATGAAATGCAGAAATCAATCGATCGGGGGAGCACAGCGGAAACCCTGGTGGAATTCGAGAAATGGGACGCTGTCTTTCACCGAATCATCGTCGAAGCCGCGCGCAATGGTCTTGTCGCTTCGCTCTATGAAGGTATCCACACAGTGCGGGCGGGAAACCTCTGGGGGAAAATGAAGGAGCAGTCCTTGACCCCTGAGCGCATGAAGGCCTATATCGCCAAGCATCAGGCCATTCTGGACGCCATCAAGGACCGGGACGGCAGAGAGGCCGAGCGTAACATGTACGACCACATCGTCGAGGCCAGAACAAATATACTTGGCCCCATCCCCTGAGCAGCCGCGGTACGGGTCGAATGCCGCCTTCCAGAATATGCGACGTGATCCGAATGGCATCCCGGGTGATCGCCATGTCGTACGCCGAGGACAAAAATTCCGATCGATCACTGGTGCTTCGTTCGATCAGGGGATCTGAGCCAGAGCATGGGCGGTTCCATATCCATCAAAGGCATGCCGCGACATTACATGGTATGAAAACGGACGCGATCGGCGGCACTGGCAAGGCGGTCTGGTGATAGCTTTCCGCCCTTCACTGCCTCGACGACGCCGTCGCTGAGCTCTTCGAGGTGGGGTCCTCCTGCGACCAGCAGCAAGTCCGCGCCAGCATTCAGCGATGCTACCGCAGTGTCCAGCAACGTCCGCTGACGCATCGTAGCTGGTGCGTCAAGGTCGTCGGTAACGATCAGACCATCAAATCCAAAATCGCAACGCAGCATGCTGATGACTGGTTCGGATGTGCACGCCGCATTTTCAGCATCGAACGCGATCACCGGCGCCGGCCCGACCATGATCGCCCTTGTGCCGGCCTTGATCGCCGTGCGAAAAGGCTCCGCGCTCTCAAGAATTCTTTCGCGCGAGGTGCCAAGTGACACATCGACCAGTGCTGGATCAGCCTCCAAGTGGTTGTATCCGGGAAAGTGTTTCGTGGTTGCGATGACCCCCGCCCGCTGCACGCCGATGATATAAGCGGAGACCAGGCGACTGACCTCTTCCCTGTCGCTACCAAGTGTGCGGCCCGCAAGCCACGGATTTTGACCGTCAACAACATCGGCAATCGGAGCAAGATACATCGTCACGCCCAATGCTCTGGCGGCCTTGGCATTCTCAAAACACCTGCGCTCCACTTCGCCAAGGGAAAGCGATCTCGTTTCCTCGAGGCTAGGCAGCGGAGGCGCAAGTCCCTCGAGCCGCCGAATACCTGACATCTCCTCATCGACCGCAACAATGAGGCGGGGGTTCGCGAGCTTCAACCTCGATATCGTCTCGCGAAACAACGACACGGTTTCCTTCAGCAGGCGTTCCTTGGACATCCTTCTGGCGACATACTCACTCCGCGATTCTCCAATCAGGATTGAGCAGCCGCCGTTGCGTAAAAAGGGTTCCATGATGTCGTGGAAATCCAGCGTGTCGAATGCCGGAAGGAAAACAGCCCGGGCATCGCGCTCAATCGTCATTTCCTGCTCCTTTGGAGGTGAGCTACATCAAGGCACCAATGAACTTCGTGCTGCCGGTGGTGCCGGTGCCGGCGTACTTACTTCTCTAACCGACTGCTTGAGGTGATCCGCAGCCTTCTCGCCGATCATGATGCACACCGCGTTGGGATTTCCGGAGATAAGCGTCGGCATGATCGAAGCATCCGCCACACGAAGCCCGAAGATCCCGCGTACGCGAAGGTGCGGGTCGACGACAGCCATGTCATCTTGGCCCGCCCGACAGGTCCCGGCAGGGTGCAAGGCGGCATGGGCCTCGCGTTGACAGAAATCTCGGATCTCCTGACGGGAAGAAAGGGAGGCGGGAACATGCCGACGAGCAAGGTAGCGGCGTATCGCCGGCTGTTCCATGATCTCGATGGCAAACATTGTGCCGTCCGTCAAAGCTTCCAGGTCATAAGCATCCGCGAAGTAGTTTGGAGCGATCCGTGGCGGCTCGATCGGATTGGCGCTGTTGAGACTTATCTGGCCTCTCGACCGAGGTCGTATTTGTCCGAGATTGATCGTGCAGCCGTTGCCTCCCGGCACCGCGTCGACCCCTTCCTCGATTCCGGCTCCCACCACCATGAAGTACTGGATATCCGGAACCGGCTCGTCCTTGTTGCCCCACCAGAATGCGCCGCCTTCTATCAGATTTGACGATGCCGGCCCTCCCTTGAACAGAAGATAGTTCAAGCCTGCGAGCGCCTTCCAATGCAGCTTCTTGTATTTGTCGTAGCTGTGGGGCCCGGTCAGCTGGTAGATGAGCGATATCTCGATGTGATCCTGGAGGTTCTGCCCGACACCGGGCAGATCGGCATTCACCTTGATGCCTTGCCTCTCGAGGTGCCCAGCCGGGCCGATGCCCGACAACATCAAGAGCTTCGGCGAGTTGATCGCTCCGGCAGACAGGACGACCTCCCGCTCGGCGCGCAGGATCTGGGTTCGTCCGCCCTTCACGAATTCGACGCCGGCCGCTCTTCCTTTTTCGATGATTATTCGGGTTACGCGCGCCCCGGTCTCGACCCGCAAGTTGCGTCGCTTTCGCGCCGGCCGGATATAGGCGGCAGCGGCGCTGCTGCGCCGGCCGTTTTTCGCGGTAATCTGATAGAGACCGCACCCCGCCTGGTTGCCGCCGTTGAAGTCCGCATTGTAGGGCAGCCCTGCCTGCTGGCAGGCCAGTAGCCATGCCCGGGTCAGGGGATGGATGTAGTCGATATCCGAAACCCCCAGCGGACCGCCAACCGAATGGCTCTCGTTGCAGAAGCGGTTGTTGTCCTCCGCCTTCAGGAAATAGGGCAGAACATCGCCATAGCCCCAACCTGTCGCACCGAGCTCCACCCAATGGTCGTAGTCGGAGGGGATGCCCCGGATGTAAATCATCGCGTTGACGGAGCTCCCTCCCCCGAGAACGCTTGCCTGTACCATGGTCGGGGCTTCGGATCGGTCCTGCTCCGGGCTCGGGATCCAGGGCATGCGCTTCAACAAGGAACCCTGTGCCGTCTTGTAATAGGCGCCAGGGATGTGGATGTACGGATTGATGTCTCGCGGCCCTTCTTCCAGAAGGACGACCGACGTGTCCGGATCTTCGGACAAGCGAGAGGCGACCACGCAGCCGGTGGAGCCGCCGCCAATGACGATGTAGTCAACCATTCAGGTCCTCCCGCCGCTCGTTTTACAACCGTGCCTTGATCGCATGCCCTGCCTTGATCGCCAGCGCCGCAACCGTCAGGGCCGGGTTGACCGCTGCCGATGTCGGCAGCACCGAAGCATCGGTGATGTAAAGGTTGTCGAGGTCATGTGAGCGACAGTCGAGCGACGCGACCGAACTCTTCGGGTCTGTGCCGAGCCTTGCCGTTCCGCACTGGTGGGAGGTCGTCTTGCGGCCGAAGGTGCGCGTGAGCACGATCGGAAAGCCCGCCTTGCGCATGACGCAGCGGGTTCTCTTGATCAACGCTTCATGGGCGCGCATGTTGGAGCGCACCCAATGCATGACGATCCTGCCGTCCCGCACCATGACGCGGCTCTCGGGATTTGGCAGGTCCTCGCTTGTGAGGAACCATCCGTAGGCATAGCGCGCCATCAGCCTTGCAATCCATCCGGGCACCGTTGGCGTCTGCGCCTTGAGGATATTGCCGGTGATATGGCCGAGCAGTTGGACATTGCCCAGCGGAAAGCCAGTCTCCGGGTCCTTGTTGTAGAAATCGTTGAAGGCCAATGTCTTCTGATAGACGGCGGTGTTCGGTGACCTTGGATCGATCGTCAGCATCGCGGTCGTATTGTGGTTCATGAAGTTGCGTCCGAGTTGATCGGAGCTGTTGCCAAGACCGCGAGGATGCACAGCATTGGCGGATCGCAGCAGCAGCGCCGCGGACTGGACCGCCCCGGCAGCGACCGCGAAAATCTCGGCGCCGATCCGCTGCTCTTCACCGTTCTGCACAAACACGGCAGCCGTCACTTTCGTGCCGAGCGGATCCGTTTCAAGCCGCACCACATTTGCGCCCGTGACGACGCTGACGTTCGGGTGCGCGAGCGCACTGGCAAGCGGACCGACCTCCGCGTCGATCTTGCCCCGACCGGTATTCGGGAAGGCGTCCCAGCCCGTTTTCGCCCGTCGCAGCCACTCCTCGATGTCGATCGCCAGCGGCAGGCTTGCCGGGTGGACCCCAGCCTTGCGCAACCTTTGGCGTACCGCCGCAATGGCTGGCTCGTCGGGAACAGCCGGGAAGCGGAAGGGATGTGATCGGGGCGGGTCCGTGGGATCTTCGCCGGCCGCACCGCGAACGCCATAGATTTCCTCCGCCCGCTCATACCAGGGCTCCATCTCCGCATAACCGAGTGGCCAGCCAGGCGAGCTGCCTTGCATGTGCGGCCGGGGCTCGAAGTCCTCCGCCCGATAACGGTACATCACGGCCCCGAAGAACTTCGAATTGCCGCCGACATAGTAGTAGTTGCCGGGCAGGAACGACTCGCCATCCGTCCCCACCCATTCTTCGGTCGACCTGTAGAAGCCCTTCTGGAATATCGCTACGTCGTCGCGAGCCTCGGGCGTGTCCTTGAGATACTCCCCGCGCTCGAGAATGACGATGCGCTTGCCGGAGTCGGCGAGGCTATAGGCGAGCGAGCTGCCGCCGACCCCTGAGCCGATAATGACGATGTCCGCTGCCTGCAGCATGGAATATCCTGTCAGTTGATCAATTCCTCGCTGTCGGGATCGAAGAGCACGACCTTCGATCTGTCGACGGCGAGTGTTGCCGAGGCGCGCGCGTTCACTTGCTTCGGCGGCAGCCGCGCCGTGACCTCCACGCCACCGAGCTGGAACACGGCCAGCGTATCGGGGCCTGTCGGCTCCACCACGTCGACCTCGATGGAGATTGCGCCCTGCGCCGGCCCGTTTCCGACGCTGAACATTTCGGGCCGGATGCCGATGAGAACCTTGCGGCCGGCATATTTAGAGGCAGCCTGGCTGGACAGGTGGATTCCCGGAATGCACGCCGCCTGCCTGTTCGCCATGTCGATGATAGCTGTTGCGCTACCGCCCTCGACTTCGATTTTCCCTGGAATGATGTTCATCGAAGGCGAGCCGACGAACTTTGCGACATAGACGTTCGCTGGCCGGTCGTAGACTGTTTGCGGATCGTCGAGCTGCTGCACGACACCGCCCTTCATCACCGCCACGCGCGTCGCCAGGGTCATCGCTTCGATCTGGTCGTGGGTGACATAGACAATTGTCGTGCCGAGCCGTGCGTGCAGGCGCTTTATCTCCGTGCGCATGTCGACACGGAGCTTTGCGTCGAGGTTCGACAACGGTTCATCGAACAGGAACAATTTGGGCTGTCGCACGATGGCGCGTCCCATCGCAACGCGCTGGCGCTGACCGCCGGACAGTTGCGAGGGCTTGCGGTCCAAAAGGTGGGTGATCTGCAGCAGGTCCGCCGCAGCTCGAACGGCCTTATCGCGCTGGGCTGGCGATATGCCGCGGATCTTCATGCCGAATTCGATATTCTGTCGAACCGTCATCGTCGGATAGAGCGCATAGGACTGGAACACCATCGCGATGTCCCGGTCTTTCGGTGACAACTCGTTCACGACCTTTCCGGCAATCCGGACCTCGCCACCCGAGATGTTCTCCAGGCCGGCAATCATGTTCAGAAGCGTCGACTTTCCACATCCGGACGGGCCTAAAAGGACGAGGAAGTCACCCGTGCCGATCGAGATGCTCACCTCCTTGAGGACCTCGAGATTGCCGTAGGTTTTGCGAACGCGATCGATTTCAAGAGTGGACATGGGATCAGCCTTTCACGGCGCCGGCCGTCAATCCGCGGACGAAGTAGCGTCCTGCGACGATGTAGACCAAGAGAGTGGGGATGGCGGCGATCATGGCCGCGGCCATATCGACGTTGTACTGCTTGCGCCCGGTGGTGACGTTGACGATGTTGTTGAGCGCAACCGTCATCGGGCTGTTGCCACCGGATGTGAACGAGACACCGAACAGGAAATCGTTCCAGATCTGCGTGAACTGCCAGATACAGGAGACCACGACGATCGGGATCGATGTGGGCAGGATGACACTCCAGAAGATCCTGAAGAAGCCCGCTCCGTCCACCATGGCGGCCTTGGTGAGTTCGTCGGGTAGCGAGACGAAAAAATTCCGGAAAAACAGCGTCGTGAAGCAGATGCCGTAGGCGACATGGACAAACACGAGGCCCGGAATGCTGCCCGCAAGGCCGAGGAGCCCCAGCGTCCGCGCCATCGGAATGAGGATCGCCTGATAGGGCAGGAAGCATCCGAAGAGCAGCAAGCCGAAGACGAGGTTTGCGCCAGGAAATCGCCACTTCGTCAGAATGTAGCCGTTGATGGCGCCGATGCCGGTCGAAAGGACGACGGCCGGAATGACCATGAGCAGCGAGTTGGCGAAATAGGGCTTCAGACCCGTGCACTCGGTGCCGATGCAGGCCTCAGACCAGGCCGCACGCCAGGCGTCGAGCGTGATCGTTTGCGGAAGTCCGATGAAGGAGCCGCCATAGATTTCATCAAGCGGCTTGAGCGAGGTCACCACCATCACCCAGAGGGGCATCAGGTAGAGAGCCGCCATGACACAGAGTGGACCATAGATGAGCAGGCGACCGAAACGCATGCGAGTTTTCCACGGGAGTGCTTCGTCGATCGGTTTGTGCTGCGCGAGGGCGTTAGCCATTGTTGCGCTCCCGAAGTTCGGAATAGAGATAGGGGACGATAATGGCCGCGACGGTCATGAGCATCATGACGGCGCTCGCCGCCCCGACGCCCATCTGGTTCCTGCGGAAGGTCGCGGAGAACATGAAGGTCGACGGAAGTTCCGTGGCAGATCCCGGACCGGCATTCGTCAGCGCCAGCACGAGGTCGAAGCTCTTGATGGCGATATAGCTCAAGAGAACGATGACGCTCAGCATCGCCGGGCGCAGCATCGGGATGATGATCTGCCGGTAGATGAGCGGCAGACCGGCGCCCTCGATCTGCGCAGCCTTGATGACCGAGTTGTCTATGCCTCTGAGGCCGGCCAGGAAAATCGCCATGGCGAACCCCGAGGATTGCCAGACCCCAGCAATGACGACGGTGTAGATCGCCATGTTCGGATCGGTGATCCAGTCGAAGGTAAAGCCAGTCCAGCCGAGTTCGTTGACGACCTTCTGGATGCCGAGACCGGGGTTCATGATCCATTTCCATGCCGTCCCGGTAACGATGAACGACAGGGCCATCGGATACAGATAAACCGCCCTCAGGAATCCCTCCGCCCGAATGTTCTGGTCGAGCAGGATCGCCATCAACAGCCCGATTCCCGTCGACAGGAACAGGAAGAGCGCGGAAAAGATGAACAGGTTCGCGACGGCAGTGTGCCAGCGGGGCGTCGCCCACAGCCGGACGAATTGCTCCAGGCCCACGAAGTCGTACACCGGCACGAACTTCGAGGAGGTGAAAGAGATCACCCCTGTCCAAAGGATGAACAGGTAGACCGTGACGATGACGACGAGCAAGCTGGGAGCGACGACAATGCGTGGAAGCCAGCCAGCCAATCGTGATGAAAAACTCTTGGCGGCGTTCATGAGCTAGCTCCGATGACCGGGTCCATTGAGAGGCCGGGTACCAAGGGCACCCGGCCGGTGTGTCAGCGGGCGTTGTCGATGCCTTCGACGAGCATTTTGACCGCGTCTTGCGAAGCCATGTTGCCGACAAAGAACTGGGCGGCGACATCACCGAAGACGGATGCGAATTCCGGCTTGGCGGCGAAGCCGTGGGTCATCGCGCCCAACATGCTGCCCGCCTTGATAGCTTCGGCACGTTCATTGAAGCCGAGTTTCGCGCAGTCATCGAAATCGTCCACGGAGACATCCGTCCGCGCCGGGATGGAACCCTTGATCAGGTTGAAGCCCTTCTGCACCGCCGGGTCCATGATCGTTTCGGCGAGAGCCACCTGGGCGTTCTGAACAGTCTCGTCCTTCACTGTGAACATGCCGAAGCTGTCGATGACGTACTGGAACGTCGGGACCTTGGCCGGCGTCGCGAAGCAGTAGAAATCGGCGTTCGGCTTCAGCCCCTTGGCCAGGAATTCGCCCTTCGCCCAGTCTCCCATGAACTGCATGGCAGCTTCGCCATTGATGACCAAGCCGGTGGCGACGGCCCAATCCCGGCCGACGAAATTGTCGTCGACGAGGCCACGGACCTCGCGCAGCGTGTCGAATAGCTTGACCATCTCCGGACTGTTCAGCGCCGCCGGATCGAGGTCGATTGCTACCTTCTTGTAGAATTCCGGCCCGTACAGGTCCGACAGCAGCGCATCGAAGATGATGCCGATCTGCCATGGCTCGTCGCCCATGGCGACCGGCGTGATCCCTTTCTCCTTGAGCCTTTTCCCGGCTGCGATCAGGTCCGCCCAGGTCTTCGGAACGGCGATGCCGGCCTCGTCGAAGATCTTCTTGTTGGCCCACACCCAGTTCTGCCGGTGCATGTTGATCGGTGCCGCGATGAAGGCGTCTCCCGAGGTTACGAATGTGAGCAATTGCGGGGGAAGCGCCTCACGCCAGCCGCCAGCCTTGGCAAGGTCGTTCAGATCGCGAACGACGCCCTGTTCCGCCCATTGTGGACCTTCCCAGCCGAGAAACTGCATTGCCCCGGGCGGGTCGCCGGAAGTCAGGCGCGACCTCAGGGCCTGCTGCGCGTTTGCGCCGCTCATCCCTCCGACAGCTGAATCCTTCCACTGGAAACCCTTGGTCTCTAAGTCCTTGCGGATGACGTTCAGGGCGTTGACTTCGCTTTGCGAAACCCAATGGTGGAGAACCTCGATCGTGCCTTCCGCACGCGCGGACGCCGGCACCAGCATCGTGGCAGCGACGAGACTTGCAAGAAACTTTGACATCTATGTATTCCTCTCTGGTTACGGTTGATCGCTGGCCCTTGGCAGGCTCTCTGCGCGAAGTTATTGGTTGGGGTCTGCCGGCATGGCGTAGCCGACGTTCTTGCGGCCGTAGCGGCGAACGCGGATGTTCGATTGCTCTGCGTGGCCGGCAAATCCTTCCATGAGGCAAAGTCGCGAGCCGTATTGCCCGATCAATGCCGATGCCTCGTCCGTCTCGATACGCTGGTAGGTGCAGGTCTTGAGGAACTTCCCGACCCAGAGGCCACCGGTGTAGCGGGCAGCCTTGTTCGTCGGCAGCGTGTGGTTGGTACCGATGACCTTGTCTCCGAAGGAGACGTTGGTGCGGGCACCCAGGAACAGCGCGCCGTAATTTCGCATATTGTCGAGGAAGTAATCGGGATCGCGGGTCAGGATCTGAACGTGCTCGGAGGCAATCCGGTCACCTTCGGCGACCATCTCGTCGATCGTGTCGCAGAGGATGACTTCGCCGAAGTCTTCCCATGCCTTTGCGGCAATTGCCGCGGTCGGCAGGATCTTCAGCAGGCGATCGATTTCGCTCAGGGTCTCGCGGGCAAGCTTTTCCGAGTTCGTGATCAGAACCGCGGGCGAGTTTACGCCGTGTTCGGCCTGTCCCAGAAGGTCGGTCGCGACCAGTTCGCCATCGGCGCTGTCGTCGGCGATCACGAGGGTTTCGGTCGGCCCGGCGAAGAGATCGATGCCCACCTTGCCGAAAAGCAGCCGCTTGGCTTCGGCCACATAAGCGTTGCCGGGGCCGGTTAGCATGTCGACGGGTGCGATTGTTTCCGTCCCGTAAGCCATGGCCGCGATCGCCTGGACACCGCCGAGGCAATAGATCTCGTCGGCGCCGGCGAGCGCCTGGGCAGCGACGATTTTCTCGGAAATCCTGCTCTGAAATGGAGGGGCGCAGGTGATGACGCGCTCGCAGCCCGCAACCCGCGCGGTCAGCACCGTCATATGCGCAGAAGCCAGCAGCGGATATTTGCCACCGGGGACATAGCAGCCGACATTCTGGATCGGCAAGTTGCGATGACCCAGGATCACTCCGGGAAGAGTCTCGACCTCGAGATTGGTCAGCGTCGCCTTCTGAGCTTCAGCGAACTTCCGAACCTGATCCTGGGCGAAATCGAGGTCTTCCCGTTCCTGCCGCGTGAGTAAATTGATGGACCGTTCGATTTCGTCCTTGGAAAGCCGATAGGTTTCGCGATCCAACTTGTCGAACTGGATCGACAGTTCGCGAACTGCCTTGTCCCCACCTTCCCGGATCTTTGCGAGAAGCGCCTCGACTGCTTTCGTCACCGCGCTCTCGGTATCGCCTTCTTCTACGGAGACCTGCGCTGATTTGATGTGCCGTATCATGACAAAGACTCTTCGTTTACGGTCGCCGCAAGCGCCGCACTCTCAACTGGATGGATGGTGAGGTGCGAGGGCGGCCTGACGCCTCCTCGCGTCGCGCACTTAGAGATGCTGCTCGCGGGCACGCATCTCGGCGTAAGCAGCCTGTTCCTTCTCGTAATAGGCTGGCGACGGGAAGTCCCACCAGCCGGTGGCGAAAGGACCTGCCGCATCGCGCGATACGATGACTTCGACCAGCGCCGGACCGCCGCATTCAAGCGCCGCTTTCAGGCTGCTTTCGAGATCCTCGTCCTTCTCGACCCTCCAGGCCTCCAGGCCGAAGGCGCGCGCCGAAGCCGCAATATCGGCCGAATAGGGCTCGCCATTGCCGGCGTGACGGTTGAACTCCGATGCAATGTGACGTCCCATGAACTTGCGCTGACCGCCACGGATCGACATGTAGCCTTGGTTGTTCAGCACCAGGAACACCACGTTGATGCCGTTCATTGCTGCCGTACCCATTTCCGGGAGCGACATCATGAAGTCACCGTCGCCGACGATCGCAACCACCTGTCGGTCGGGGCAAGCGAGCTTCGCGCCAAGTGCGGCCGGGACCGCCCAGCCCATCGGGGAATAGGAACCCGAGGTCAGATGTGTGCGCGGCTCATAGACCGGGAAGCTCTGTTTGACCGACCCCTGCGTGTTGCCCGAGCCGACAACGACGATGCCGTTGCGGTCGAGCACCTTGCGCAGCGCCATCAGCGGGCGTTGGGAGGTAAACGGCGTTTCGCGGCTGTTTTCGCGGGGCTCAACCTGGGCGCGCCAGTCGGCCTTTGCCTTTTGAACGTCGGCAAGGAACGTCTCGCGACGTGACAGCATCTTCTTGGATTCGGAATCGGAGATCATGGCCAGCAGAGCTTCCAGAGCGACCTTCGCATCCGAAACGATGCCGACTTCGGTTTCGTAATTCTTGCCGATCTCACGCGGATCAAGATCGATATGAATGAGCTTTGCCGATGGGATCGAGAACGACACACCCTTGGCGTAGGACGAGGCCGACCAGTCGGTGAAGCGGCAGCCGACCGAGACGACCACGTCGGCGGACGCCGTGATCTTGTTGCCGCAGGTCGTTCCGGTCTGGCCGACCGCGCCGATGAACAGCGCGTGGTCTTCCGAAATCGCACCCTTGCCGTTCCAGGTGATCGACACGGCAGCGCCGAGCTTTTCGGCAAGGCGGGTCAGTTCGGCCGAGGCGTTTGCGGTGATCGCGCCGCCACCTGCGACAATGACCGGACGCTCGGCGTTCAGCAGGACCTTGATGGCCGCCTCGATCGCCCTCGGGTCCGGATAGGCCACCCCGATCGGCAAACGCTTATCGAGCGGGTGAATTGTGACATCCGCCGCCTCGACCTGCACATCCATCGGCACTTCGACGTGGACGGGACCCGGACGGCCCGTCATCATCGCGCTGAAGGCGCGGTGCATGATGCTCGGCAGGACCTCGACCGAATTCGCTTGCCACGCGCGCTTCGTCACCTGCTCCGTGATGCGCGGGAAGGCGTTATCCTGCTGGCGCTCCAGCTCCTGCATGGTGCCATGACCATGCATGTAGGTCTGCGGCGAACCGGAAACGTAGAAAAGCGATGTCGAGTCGCAATAGGCAGTTGCGAGACCGATGATCGTGTTCGCAGCACCTGGACCCACCGAGGTCGAGCAGGCCATGGGGCGTCCCGACGCACGAAAATAGCCATCCGCCATGTGAACGGCGCTCTGCTCGTGCATGACCTGGACGAATGGGATCTGCGAACCTTCTTCCAGGAAGGCGTCAAAAAGGGACCAAATGCCGTGGCCCGGAACACCGGCCACATACTCAACTCCATATTCCTTCAGTGCTTTCGCGACGACTTGTCCGCCCGTGAGCTTCATCTGATCAACCCTCCTCGGTGTGTTCTTGCCTGCGAGCCTTCGTGAGCCTGGCTCTCTCGACCATGGAAGAAACAGTCAGCGTTTCGGGTGAAGCTTACAAGTTCGCAGCACACGAATAGCCGACGCAAACCGACGCAAGATCTGCGGAGGTCTGCATCGCTCTCCTGGCAATGTTCCAACGAGAATCTCGGCTTGGCACCAGCTCCGTGTCGGCAGACGGTTGCAGGCCGATTGAACACCGCCTCAGAAAGAGTTCGCAACTAGACGCACTGAGCGCATATACTTGCGCGGTAAATTAAAGTCCCGCGCAGTAGGCATTTCATTCCTGTCGTGGCCTCCTTGGAGTAAGCAGTTTATTGCAGGAGGAGTTCGCCGTGGAGAACAAGATCAGAGATCTCGCATTTGCCGACGAGTTCATTTACGCGAAACTCATCGAGAATGTCGTTGACTATGAAGTCGAGGACGTAATCGTCGTCAACCTGAGCCCGCGGCCGCTTGTAACCGGCGATGAACATCCGGCGATCGTTCCCGCCTGGAAATCCACCTGGCTGCGCGGCGGGCGCATCAACAGCGCCGAGCGTGTTGCGCTGGTGAAGGTACAGCGTGCGACCAATCTTGGAGGAGTGATGTTCCGTGGTTGGGACTGGCTTGGCAACCGCATCCGCAGTTTCCCGCGAGACACTCCCCTTTTCATCTCGAAGCAGGACGAGGTCGGCTCGGTCACGACAGACCCCCGGGTTTTCACGAATGAGCGCACGAAACACGAGGCGCCGCAGCCCTTCACGCTCAAGCTTAATCTCTGGTGGTCACCCGGTGATACGGATTGCTTCATTCACCATGAACATCCGTTCCTGGAGACGCATACGCAGATCCATGGCTCCGGCAGGATGCAGAAGTTCAAAGAACGTGACCCTTCCACCTTGTATGAGGACGTGGTGATGCCCGTCGGCTATTCACATGATCCGTTCTGCAGGGTAACCGGCAAGAACGAGTGGACCTACCCCTGGCATCGTTACTATGCGGATACCGACTCCGTCTGGTTGGCCGTGGAATTGCATCCCTGACCTATACGAGTCCGTTGTGGTCGGGCTTCATCCCATCTGGATCATGTCGGACCCGTCACCCAGATATTGCAATGCTTCGCGCGGGATGGACGGGTCGTTCCGATCCATCACCGTCAGATTGCTGAGATGCTCGCGCTTCAAAAGCCCTGGTCCGCGGTAGTGGAGCGCCACTTTGGTGGAGTATGGCGACCTGAACATGTTCGCGGCGATACCGCTCGCGATGCCGAACATGAAGTTCTTGGAGTTTCGCTTTACCTGAGCGTAAACCCCGAAGGTCAGCTCATTGCGTTGGATCCCCTCAAAGTCGGCTGTGAAGATACGATCCGCCACGGGAAAACAAAAGCCGTAGTATTTGAAGACGTACTCGGTTTTTTTGGGATCATCAAAGCTTGGGAACCGCTCGACATAATAGTGCTGAAGGAACTCCTTGTTGCGATAGATGCAGAAGGCGGACCTTAAGACGAAACCCTTGTAGATAGAGGAAAACTGATACCTGTCATAAACGCCAAGAATGTCGCCATCCAAAGAGTTGTTCTCGACGATCATGTTCGACACGAACTGCGAGAATTCCGGCAGCTGGCGAGCGGTGGACATGGCATGAAAGAAGTTGCCGTCGACCAGTGTGCGAAACTCGTCCGGATCCGAAAACAATATCGGAACGCTCAGGCCAAAATAGTTCGCGATCATCCTGAGATTGGATGCCGACGGCACGTGAGTGCCTGAAAGATACTTATTGAACTGCTGCCGATTGACGTTGATCTTTCGACAGACCGCCGCAATCGAACCGTGCCCCTCGCAGAGTGTCCTGAGATTGGCCGCGAGCGACGCGGCGTTTCCTCCGAATTGATCCATTTTCTCCAGCACTCCCCGACCTGCAGCAACGAGAAGCACAGTCTACTTCTTTTCGCGAAGGTCATCAATGGGTTGCGAAATTGCCCCGCCAGCGGCCTTGCGGCATTGTGCCGGAAAGCCGGCACGCGAGGCGACCATGAGATTGCGACAGAACGCCGAAGAAGGGTGGTCCGTGATGGGCACCGGGACGATCGCAACCGAACACATGGTTGCGGCCATCCGCGCGATGGGGCATTCGCCGCTTTGGGTGGTCAGCAGAGACCACGCCGATGCCCTCCATTTCGCCAATGACTTGAGCATTCCCCAGGCCACGACGGACATGGAGCGGGTCTGGTCGGACCCGGCGGTCAAGTTCGTCTACATCAGCGCCTCGCTCAAGCGTCGGCAACACTATGTTGTTGCAGCCGCTGATGCCGGGAAACACATCCTCTGCGATGGGCCGCTCTCGGAAGACAGTAAAACCGCAAGATTGCTCGTCAGGCACTGCTCGGAGCGCGAAGTCGTGCTCGCAGTCAATCAGACTCCTCGTGCCTCGGCTGTTCATCAGACGATGCGGCGGCTCATTCTCGAAGGGGAGATCGGTGCGGTACAGTCCCTTTCGATCCTGCGCGGCGGCCCGTTCCAGCCTCCGCCAAATCGCAGGGGCGAGATACTTGGGAACGGCAACGTATTCCTTGACATCTCGACCGAGGACATCGATCTCGCGCGGTTCCTGACCGGTCGCGAGCCCATCGAGGCGGTAGCCTTAGCCAGGGAATCGAATGGCGCGCCCTATCATCTCGCCTATACGATCCGCATGGAGGACGGCAGCCTCCTGCAGGCGCATGAAAGCTTTGGCACGGCCGACATGGAGAGCATGGTGGTGGCAGCCGGTAGCGATGGCGTGCTGATTGCCAGCGGTACACTGAGCTCGCGCGGTTCCGGCGTTCTGATGCGCAGGCTCGCAGGCCGCAATGAACTCGTTCCGGTGCGTGATCGCGACCTGCACACGACGACGCTGGAGGATTTTGTGGCGGCGGCGAAGCACCGAGCCTCCCCACTCGCGACAGGCATAGACAGTCTCGCGGCGCTCGTCGCGACCGAAGCGGTGGCTTCTGCGGCAAGAAAAGGCAGGGCGATGGCGATCCGGACAGGATGAGAGCAGAAAAGGTAACAATCAATGACCAAACCGAACCAGCTCCTGCTGCACTCGCTCGTGGCAAAACACGCGACTCTCGCGATGGATCTCGACATCGCGGAAGCCGTTGGCTTCGACGGGATTGAAGCTTCGGCGACAAAGCTCAGGGCTTTTCTGGATGCAGGCTTTTCCGAGGCGGAACTGGCTGGGCTGCTCCAGGGCGTCAACATCCCTGGCATGGGCTTCCTGATCGACATGGAGCGGCAGGGCGAGGCGAGGAAGGAACTCATGCGCGAAGCAGAAGAACTGCTCCGTCTCGCTTCCGTGGCCGGGGCGAAAGGGGTTCAGGTGCTGACGGGCCCCGTCAATGTGGAAGCCGTGCTGCGCCACCGGCAAGGCAGCCCTGTGGATCTTTACAGCGGATTGCTGGGCCGAACGCTCGAGGAGCAAATTTCCCTGGCCGCAAGAAACCTCGCCGAGGTCGCCGACCTCGCCCGCAGCCATGGGCTTCTCCTGTACCTCGAGGCGCTTTCCTGGACGCCGCTCAACACGATTGAAAGGCAACTGCAGACCATCGATCGCGCCGAGCGCGACAACGTTCGGATGGTGATCGATTTTTGGCACTGCTACACGTCCGGAGACACTCCCGACGACGTTGCGCGACTCGACAAGGGCATCATCTATGGCATCCACGTGTGCGACTCATTGCCATTTTCCGGTGGCATTCCAAACGAAGTGGTCTTGAGAGATGTCCCGACGGGCGCAGGCGTGATCGACCTGAAGCTCTGGGCTGACGCGGTCAAGGCGACCGGTTACGACGGCTGGTGGAGTTGCGAGCTCTTCTGCCGAAAACAACAGCAGCAAAACAGCTACGTCGTGGCGCGTGAACTGCACGCACTGATGTCGATGCTCGTCGCAGGCTGATTCCCGGTCGCAGCGACGGGGATCACTCGGGTCACCATTCGCAACAGACCGTTGGCAATGCGTCTCATTGCGTCATGTATCTTCAAGATGAGAAAGCGATCCGCGCCCCCAAATGCCCTATCCTGAGTTCGACATACAGCGGGGGGAGGAAAACTTGAGACCTCACAGGATCAATTCGCAGGCCATCCCGGTTGCGCTATGTCTTCTCTCCTCCCTTGGCTTTTGGCTGCTCCCACTTGTGGGAGGCTTCTCCGCCCAGGTCGCTTCCCTTTACGAGCTTCAGGCCGCCCTCAAGAGAGGGGCAATGATGTCTCTTTTCGAAGGGAAATAGGGAAACTCGATTGCCACCTGCTGTACGTTGCCAAATCGCAAAAGGTGGCAGGCGGCGGCGGGCTCCTCCCCACCGCCGCCAACCTCTTCTGACAGCAGTCTATTACGTAGGATAGGATCACTTCGATGACCGAGCTTCCCCCAGTTTCGTTTCTCCATCGCCTCGCCGACGCGGCTTCCAGGGAAACTTTGCATCGCTTTCGCACCGAGCTCGACGTCGAGGGGAAGTTCAGGCCCGGCTATAGCTTTGATCCGGTGACTTTGGCCGACCGGGAAGCCGAAAGGGTCCTGCGCGAGTTGATTTCGTCGGAGTACCCCGACCACGCGATACTCGGCGAAGAGTACGGGGAGACTGGCACCGGACCGTGGAAGTGGGTCATAGATCCGGTCGATGGCACGAGACCCTTTATCTGCGGCATCCCGGTCTGGGGAACGCTGATCGGTCTGACGCTGGAGGGCCGCAGCGTCATGGGCATGATGAGCCAGCCCTTCACCAAAGAACGCTTCTGGGGAGATCAGGAAGGAGCGTGGGCACAAGACGTGTCCGGTACCCGCCGCATGAGGACCCGCTCCACGACAGATTTGTCGCGAGCAATCCTGCACACGAACTCCCCCGAGCGGTACGGGGAGTTCCCGGACGTCCACTTCGAACGCCTGCGCGACAGCGTCCGGATGACCCGTTATGGCGGTGAATGCTATGCCTTCGCCATGCTGGCAGCGGGTCAGATCGATATCTGCCTGGAACTGGAGCTGCAGCCCTACGACATCGTGCCATTGATACCGATGATCGAGCAAGCGGGCGGTGTTGTAACCGGATTGGCTGGCGAGCGCCCGGAAAGCGGCGGCCAAATTCTGGCGTCTGCAAATGAGGTTCTGCATGAGCGGGCGCTCAGAGCGTTGACAGCGCAAGGATAGACTTCGACGTCGTCTTAGAGGGGCGTGCCTGCCGCTGACTGTGGTGGTGAATGTCGGGCGGCGATTTGGCTCGTTCAGGCAATTGGGTGTTCATGTGCCATGAACGACGCTGACTTCAATGCCAGAACATCTCAGCCCTCCCCGCGTGTATTGTCGATGGCTATGATGCGGTCCTGATGCATGCTTGGCTACGGCTGCTGTCGACCCCGTTGCGGTCGCTCGCAGATAGGTTCCGGAATGCCCGGTGCTGCAAAGCTTGAGTCCCTGACGAAACGCGAAACAGATGCTGTCATTGACTTGTTATAATGCATCCATTAATCTGGATATATGGATGACCAACAGACGATAGCTGCCTTAGCGGCCCTTGCCCAACCGACGCGACTTAGGACATTCCGCCTGCTCGTGGAACGCGAACCCGGAGGCGTGCCGGCGGGTGAGCTGGCCAGATTGGTCGACGTGCCGCAGAACACCATGTCGGCGCATCTCGCGACGCTCTCGCAGGCGGGATTGGTTTGTGGCAAGCGGCAAAGCCGATCAATCATCTACCGGGTCGACCTCGATCGATTCCGCGCCGTAATGGTCTACCTCCTGCAAGACTGCTGCGGCGGCAACGCCAGTCTCTGCGCGCCCTTGATTACCGATCTGACCCCCTGTTGCGCTCCTAGGCAGGAGACGCAGGCCTGTTGAGCCAAACTGGAGAGCGCCCATGAGCGACAAAGTTTACAACGTCTTTTTTCTCTGCACGGGCAACTCGGCACGTTCGATCATCGCCGAAGCTATCCTCAACAGGCTCGGAATGGGTCGGTTCAAGGCCTTCTCCGCCGGATCGCAGCCGAAGGGAGAAGTGCATCCGTTTGCCTTGCAGCTCCTCAAGGGGTTGAACTACGACACTGCCTTCGCCCGATCGAAGGCATGGGACGAGTTCGCTGCGCCCGGTGCGCCGCAACTGGATTTCGTGTTCACCGTTTGCGACAGGGCCGCCGCAGAGGCCTGTCCGGTCTGGCCCGGCCAGCCGATGACCGCGCACTGGGGCGTGCCTGATCCGGCCGCGGCCGAGGGCAGCGAGACCGAGCGGCACTTTGCCTTCGCCGAAACCTACCGCATGCTGAACAACCGCATCTCGATCTTCGTCAGTCTGCCGATGACGAGCCTCGACAATCTCGCCCTGCAAAGAAGGCTCGACGAGATCGGCCGCAACATGCCGAAAGCCGGTTGACACATGGCGTTCGATCTCAAACGCCGCCTTGCCGCAGAAGCCCTTGGCACGGCCATTCTGGTCGCGACCGTCGTTGGCTCCGGCATCATGGCCGACCGCCTCTCCAACGACGTGGCGGTCTCGCTGCTTGGCAACACCATTCCGACGGGCGCGATCCTCGTCGTCCTGATCAGCATTCTCGGGCCGATCTCCGGCGCACACTTCAACCCGGCAGTTACCATGGTGTTCGCGATTAGGCGGGAAATCGACGCATCCGACGCTGCACTCTATGTCCTCGCCCAGATTGCCGGAGGCATCGCGGGGACGCTGATCGCCCATGCCATGTTCGACCTGCCCCTGTTCCAGGTATCGGAAACGGTCCGCACGGGCACGGGCCAGTGGATCGCCGAGGCGGTCGCCACCTTCGGACTCGTCCTCGCGATCCTCGCGGGCCTGCGGTTGCGCGCCGACGCCATTCCGTGGCTGGTCGGCCTCTACATCACGGCAGCCTATTGGTTCACGGCGTCGACCTCGTTCGCGAACCCCGCCGTCGCCGTCGCCCGCGCCTTCTCGAACACCTTTTCGGGCATCCGCCCGACGGACGTGCCGGGCTTCATCTTCGCCGAAGTCCTCGGCGCGCTCGTCGCCGCGGCCGTCGTGGGATGGATGTTCACCGACCGAAACACCGCAGTGTCCGCCATAGCCGTCAAGGGAACCGAATGACCATGGACGTCATCATCTACCACAACCCCGCATGCGGAACCTCGCGCAACACACTGGCCCTGATCCGCCACGCCGGCATCGAGCCGAAGGTCATCGAGTACCTGAAGACGCCGCCGAGCCGCGAGGAACTCGCGAAGATGATCGGCGACGCCGGCCTCTCCGTCCGCGAGGCGATCCGGGAGAAGGGAACACCCTTTGCCGAGCTCGGTCTTAACGATCCGGCACTCTCCGACGAGCAGCTCCTGACAGCGATGCTCGAGCATCCGATTCTCATCAACCGCCCGTTCGTCGTCACGCCGATCGGCACTCGGCTGGCGCGGCCATCGGAGGCGGTTCTCGACATCCTGCCCGCAGACGTGTTCAAGGGACCGTTCGTCAAGGAAGATGGCGAGAATGTCCTTGATGAAGAGGGCCGCCGCATTGTCTGACCTTGCCGCCGATCCGCGTCATCTCCATAGGCCCGACATCGATGCGCTGCGGCCGCCGCTCTCGACCCAGCCGCCGCGCATCCTGATCCTCTACGGATCGCTGCGCCAGGTTTCCTATTCCCGGCTCCTGGCTCAGGAGGCCGGACGGTTGCTGGAATACCTCGGAGCCGAGGTGCGCTTCTTCGATCCTTCCGGCCTGCCGTTGCCCGATGACGCTCCCGTCAGTCACCCGAAGGTGCAGGAACTTCGCGAACTCTCGGAATGGTCGGAAGGCCAGGTCTGGGTGAGTCCGGAACGGCACGGGGCGATCACCGGGGTCATGAAGGCACAGATCGACTGGATACCGCTTTCGATCGGATCGATCCGGCCGACCCAAGGCAAGACTCTCGCCGTCATGCAGGTGTCGGGCGGCTCGCAGTCCTTCAACGCCGTCAATGCGCTCCGGCTGCTCGGCCGCTGGATGCGCATGATCACGATCCCGAACCAGTCGTCGGTCGCCAAGGCGTACCAGGAGTTCGATGCAAACGGTCGCATGAAGCCGTCGTCCTATTACGACCGCGTCGTTGACGTCTGCGAAGAACTTGTCAAGTTTACGCTGCTCACGCGTGACGCGTCGGCCTATCTTGTCGATCGATATAGCGAGCGCAAGGAAGACGCGGAGAAGCTGGAGCAGCGGCTCAAGCTCAAGTCGATTTGAACACACTTCTGCCCCAAGGGGCCGCACCTGCCCCAGGCGATCCGTCAAATGCAGAGACCAAAGGCCAACTGGAGAAAATCCTTGTGGAAGCCGATCCTGCTTGCTGTCTGTATCGTGCTCGGACTCGCGCAGGTGATCGGTAGTATTGTTCTCTATTTAGCTCACTGATGAGAGGTGCGCGGTTTCGGTGCGTTTCGCGGCCGACGCGGGTGAGCAAAGATTCCTCGCTTTATTCACATCCGGTGCGAGCCGCTTTTCAGTGCTGGCTGGCGCCGTCATCCCCGACATCATGCCATCGATGATCAACACGTCGCAATTCGCGTTGGAAAAGGGGTTGCGGTCTTCCGTGGTGCTCGGGCTCGTCGGTGCCGGCGGCATCGGACAGGAACTGAAAGTGGCCTTCGACCTTTTTCAATACAAGAACGCTTCCACCATCATCCTCGTCATCTTCGTGCTGGTTCTGACGATGGAATTCGCGACCGACCGGCTGCGGCCCAAGGCGCAATAGCGAGCATGAAGTCGAGGGCCAGGAGGGAGAGCGTGCCAACGCTCCCGGTCAGCCTTTGTTGCGGCTCACGAAGACCGTGCTTGCGTCGCTGACGTTCGATACGTGCCAATATGCCGCCTTGGCGGCCTCTTCGGCATCGGCACGAAGAATCGCTGTAACGATGCTCTGATGTTCCTGATAGGACTTCGCGAGCCGCCCCGGCAGACGGAATTGGGCGCGGCGGAAGGGCGCAAGTCGAGCCCGAGTCTGAGTCACCATTTCGAAGATGTGGTCGTTGTGCGCACCGCGATAAAGCCTTGTGTGGAATTCTAGATTATGCGCGGCATAGTCCTCGTCGGCGCCCGCATGGACAAGGCGCATGGAGTCTTCGTGCAACTTTTCCAGGGCGCGGCGCTCGTCGACGGTCATCCGCTCGGCGGAAAGCCGTGCGCAGATCCTCTCAAGTTCGGCCATGGCCTCGAACATCGAGGCGAGGTATTCACCCGTCACGTTCATGACCACTGCGCTGCGATTCGGTTGCCGGTCCACGAGGCCCATGGCGCAGAGCTGCCGCAGCGCTTCACGCACTGGGGTCCGCGAGACGTCGAAGCGTCCGGCGAGCGAGAATTCGTCCAGCTTTTCGCCCGGCCGCATCTCACCAGTGACGATCATGTCGGCGATCGCCCGCACCATCTCATCGACGGTCGTACCTGCCCGGATGATCTCTCTTCTTCTTGGCTGTTTCACGCACGGATTCGCCATTGGAATTTGCATACAGATGCACGTACGTAGTCCGCAAGTCAAACTGGAAGCTTAATTCTCTGGAATGTCAGCATCTTTCCCCAGATTGCCTGCCTTAGATCCCGCATGGACCGGAGCCGCCCGCAAGACACTACTGCCCACTACATTAGCATCGCATAGAAAAACAGCATTCTCTTTAGAAAACTGCATACAGTTTGCTCAGGCAGCAATCGGCTCTCGTATGTCACTCAGCAATATCAAATAGTTACCTCTTGGCACGCGCATTGCATGCACTTTCCTTGCATCGATTTCGAACCGGCCATCGCCACTCGCAAGGAGCATTCCAATGACCAAACTCCTTCACGCCTCCCCCGCAATATCCCGCCGCGCATTTCTGCAATCATCTGCCGCGGGTGCCGCCGTGGCGAGCCTCGCGCCGGGTCTACTCCTTTCGCCTGCCGCCGCCCAGAGCGCACTGACCGTCGGCTTCATCTATGTCGGCCCCAAGGACGATTACGGCTACAACCAGGCGCATGCCGAGGGAGCGGCGGCGATCAAGGCTCTGCCGGGCGTCACCGTCGTCGAGGAGGAGAACGTCCCCGAGACGGTCGACGTACAGAAGACGATGGAATCGATGATCAACCTCGATGGAGCGGCGCTGCTCTTCCCCACCTCCTTCGGCTATTTCGATCCCCACATGTTGGAGATGGCGAAGAAATATCCCGACCTTGAGTTCCGCCATTGCGGCGGCCTTTGGCAGGAGGGCAAGCATCCGGGTAACACCGGTTCCTATTTCGGCTATATCGGCCAGGGACAATATCTCAACGGCATCGCCGCCGGTTACGCGACCAAGGGCAAGAAGATCGGCTTCGTCGCCGCCAAGCCGATTCCGCAGGTGCTGCAGAACATCAACTCCTTCCTACTCGGCGCCCGCTCGGTGGACCCGACGATCACCTGCCAGGTGATCTTCACCGGAGAATGGTCGCTCGCAGTCAAAGAGGCGGAGGCCACCAACGCGCTCATCGACCAGGGGGCTGACGTCGTGACCTGCCATGTGGATAGCCCAAAAGTCGTCGTCGAGACGGCCGCCGGCCGCGGCACATTCATCTGCGGCTATCACGCCAATCAGAGTCCGCTCGCTCCCGAGAAGTACCTCACCGGCGCCGAATGGGCATGGGGCAATGCCTACACGGACTTCGTGAAGAAGGCCCAGGCGGGAGAAAAGCTCGGGAACTTCGTGCGCGGCGGACTCAAGGAGGGCTTCGTCAAGATGAGCCCGCTCGGCCCGGCGGTTTCGGAGGAAGCCCGCAGAAAATTCGAGGCAACCCTTGCGGAAATGATGAGCGGCGGTTTCTCGGTCTTCAAGGGGCCCATCAAGGACAACAAGGGCAATGTCGTCGTGTCCGAGGGGCAATCCTTCGCAGAGGACGCAATCGAGCTCGAGAGCATGGCCTATCTGGTTGAGGGCGTCGTCGGCTCGACCGCTTGAGGGCGTTGCATCATGACCGTGGAAGCCAACTCCCACACTTTGCCTACGCTCGACGGGCGGGTCGGTAGTCTCCGGCCTTCCCTCGAATGGCTGGCGCGGCGCGCTGAACCGCTGGCGATTACGCTCTTTGCCATCCTCATCGGACTCGCGCTGTTCTCGATCTTCATCGCGCTGGTCGGCAAGTCGCCGATCCAGCTTTTCGAGCTTATCTATGCCGGCGGCTTCGGCACCTGGTTCTCGGTCCAGAATTCGCTAAGCCGTGCCGCGCCGCTGCTCTTGACCGCGCTCTGCGTCGCCCTTCCCGCCAGGCTCGGCCTCGTCGTGATCGGCGCCGAAGGCGCGGTCGTGCTCGGCGGCCTTGCCGCAGCCGCGATCGCCCTGCCCCTCGTCGGCAGCGCGCCCCCCCTTCTCGTCTGGCTCATCATGGCGCTTGCCGCCATGCTCGTTGGAGCCGTCTGGATCGGGCTCGCGGGCTTTCTGCGGCACTATCGCGGCGTCAACGAGACAATCGCCTCGCTTCTGCTCGCCTATATCGCAATTGCCTTGTTGAACCATCTGATCGAGGGGCCCCTGCGCCACCCGGCAAGCCTCAACAAGCCCTCGACCGCGCCGTTGCCACCGGACTACATGCTCGGCAGCATCCCCGGAATGGATGTCCACTGGGGTCTCGTCTTTGGCGTCACCGCCTGCATTCTCTCCTGGGTGCTGATCGAGGCGACTAGCTTCGGTTTCGCCGCGCGCATTGCCGGCGGTAACGTCCGTGCCGCGCAGATTCAGGGGCTTCCGGTGGGCAGGCTTATCGTTGGGTTCACCGCGCTCGCCGGCGCCTTCGGTGGTCTTGCCGGCATGATCGAAGTCGCTGCGGTGCAGGGCAGCGCCAACGCATCGCTTGCCGCAGGTTACGGCTACACCGGCATTCTCGTCGCCTTCCTTGCACGCCACAATCCGCTGGCGATCATTCCGGTCGCCGTGCTGCTCGGTGGCCTCGATGCCTCCGGCGGCCTGATCCAACGCCGCATGGGCCTTCCGGATGCAACCATGCTGGTGCTTCAGGGTACGCTTTTCGTCGTCATCCTGTTCTGCGAGACCTTCTACGGCCGCTGCAAGATCTTCAATCCGGACCTCTGGAAAAGGAGCGCATAATGGAAGCCATCGGCATCGGCGTCTGGGGCGTTCCGCTGGCGGTCTTCGCAGGCGCGATCCGCGTCTCCACGCCCTTCATCTTCGTCAGTCTCGGCGAGGCGATCACCGAGCGCTCCGGCCGTATCAACCTGGGCCTCGAAGGCACGCTCGTCTTCGGCGCAATGACGGCTTATGCGGTCGCGGTCGTGACGCTCTCGCCATGGCTCGGCGTTCTGGCGGCAATGGCAGTCGGCGCCTGTTTTGGGCTCATCCACGGCTTCATCTGCAAGTTCCCGAAGGTGAACGACATCGCAATCGGCATTGCCATGATGCAGTTCGGCCTCGGCCTCGCCTTTTTTCTCGGCAAGCCCTTCATTCAGCCCGCCGCCCCGAGGCTGCCAGCCATTGCCTTCGGCGTCTGGTCGGATCTGCCGCAGATCCAGGCGGCGCTCAACATCAACGTTCTCTTCCTCGTCGGCGCAGCCCTCGCCCTCGCTTTCTGGTGGGCCTCCCGCAATACCCGCGTCGGCCTCATCCTGCGCGTTGTCGGCGACAGTTCGGACGCCGCCCGGGCGATGGGCTTGAACCCCGATACCGTGCGGCTCTTTGCAACAGCCGCCGGCGGAGCGCTGGCAGCGATCGGCGGCGCCTATCTCTCGCTCTATTATCCGGGCTCCTGGAACGAGGGCATCTCGTCAGGCCAGGGCCTCATGGCCGTTGCGCTCGTCATTTTCGCCCGATGGAACCCGGTAGGCTGCTTCCTAGCCGCGCTTCTCTTTGGCGGCGCTGGCGCGCTTGGGCCGGCCCTGCAGTCGGTCGGTGTCACGAAGGGCTACTACCTATTCTATGCCGCCCCCTACGTGCTGACCCTCGTCATCATGATCGCCACATCCTCTCCCACCCGCTCGCTCGCCGGCGCCCCCGGCGCCTTGTCGATCACCAAATAGGAGCGATCCGTCATGAACAGCCTCGGCTCCCTGCCGATCACGAGCCATAAGCTCAGCCGCATCGATGCCGATCCCTATCCGTGGCCCTATAACGGCGATCTCAGACCCGAGAACACGGCGCTGATCATCATCGACATGCAAACCGATTTCTGCGGTCCCGGCGGATACGTCGACCACATGGGCTATGATCTCTCGCTGGTTCGCGCACCGATCGAACCGATCAAGAAGGTGCTCGCGGCAATGCGCGCCAAGGGTTACCACATCATGCACACGCGCGAGGGCCACCGGCCGGATCTGGCAGACCTTCCCGCAAACAAGCGCTGGCGTTCGCAGCGGATCAAGGCAGGGATTGGCGATGCCGGTCCCTGCGGGCGGATCCTGGTGCGCGGCGAGCGCGGCTGGGAAATCATCGACGAGTTGAAGCCGATCCAAGGGGAAACAATCATCGACAAGCCGGGCAAGGGCTCCTTCTGCGCCACGGATCTCGAACTGATCCTGAACCAGAAGCGCATCGACAACATCGTCCTGACCGGCATTACCACCGATGTCTGCGTGCACACGACCATGAGAGAGGCCAACGACCGCGGCTTCGAATGCCTGCTGCTCGAGGACTGCTGCGGCGCGACCGACTACGGCAACCATCTTGCTGCAATCAAGATGGTGAAGATGCAGGGCGGCGTCTTCGGCTGCGTTTCCAATTCTGCGACGCTCGTGGGTCAGTTGCCATGATTATCGGCGAAATCCGTTCTCCAAAGAGCATTCCCGCAGTCGGCATCGAGACCGTCGAGATGACGATGCGTTTCGGCTCCTTCACCGCGCTCGACCACGTGTCGGTCAAGGTGCCGGCTGGCACCTTCCATGCGCTTCTCGGCGAAAATGGCGCTGGCAAGTCGACGCTCGTGAAATGCATCATGGGCTTTTACCACCCGACTTCCGGGCAATTGCAGGTCGACGGCCGCGAAGTGGCGATCGCTTCGCCACGCGATGCGGCCGCTCACGGCCTCGGGATGGTCTACCAGCATTTTACGCTGGTCCCGTCGCTGACCGGCGCCGAAAACCTGGTCATCAGCCGCGCGCGCGTGCCCACGATCATCAACTGGCCGAAGGAGAAGAAGCGCCTTTCCGCCTTCATGGAGACGATGCCCTTCGCCATACCGCTCGATCGTCCGGTGAGCGCACTCGCCGCCGGCGAGAAGCAGAAGCTCGAGATCATCAAGCAGCTCTATCTCGGGCGCCGTTTCCTGGTGCTCGATGAGCCGACCTCCGTGCTCACTCCGGCGGAGGCGGACGACATGCTCGGCCTCGTGCGCGGCATGACCGAGCGCGGCGAGCTGACGGTCTTGATGATTTCCCACAAGTTCCACGAGGTGACGAGGTTCGCCGACGCGGTCTCCGTACTACGGCGCGGAAGACTTTCAGGCACCGGCCGGGTATCCGAGCTCTCCACCGCCGACATGGCGGGGATGATGATCGGTGACGTCAAGCTTGCCGAACTGGACACGCGCCTGCCCGTTTCCCCGCACGCCGCTCCGGTGCTCGCGGTCAAGAAGGTCAAGGCACCGGACCGGACCGGCCTGAAGCCGATCGAGATCGATGATCTGGTCGTTCGCTCCGGGGAGATCGTCGGCATCGCGGGCATCTCCGGCAATGGGCAGAAGGAGCTTTCCGAGGTTCTCGCCGGCCAGCGCAGGGCCGAGGGGGCGGTCATCGTCAAGGGGAGGCCTTACCGCGCAACGCGGGTTGAGACCAGGGCAAACAACGTCCGCTTCATCCCGGAAGAGCCGCTCAACAATGCCTGCGCCCAGAACATGACGGTGACGGAGAACCTCGCCTTCCGCACCTTCGACCTTGCAAAGAATGGCAGCGACGCGATTTGGCTCGACGCGCGCGGCATGAAGAAGCGGGCCACGGCGCTGATTTCCGAATTCAAGGTGAAGACCGCCTCAACCGCCTCGCCGATTGCAGCCCTTTCGGGCGGAAACGTGCAACGAGCCGTGCTGGCGCGCGAACTGTCGGGCGAGGTCGACCTCCTGATCGTGTCGAATCCCTGTTTCGGTCTGGACTTTTCAGCGGTCGCGGAAATCCGTGCCCGGATCATGAAGGTACGCAATGCCGGCGCGGCCGTGCTCCTGATATCGGAGGATCTCGACGAGCTGATGGAAATGTCGGACCGGATCATCGTCATGTCGGACGGCAAGCTCGTCTACGAGACGCCAACCCGCGAGGCGGACGTTGCCGTCATCGGCGCGCATATGGCGGGGCACCACTGATGGCGGAGATCAAGGCAGACCCTTTTCCGTTCTGGCTCGACCGCGGCGCCGTCGCCCTTATCGTCATCGACATGCAGCGTGACTTCACGGAGGAAGGCGGCTTCGGCGCCAGCCTCGGCAACGACGTGACGTGCGTGGCGAAGATCGTGCCCGACATCAAGCGGCTGATCGAGGGCTTTCGCGCCGCCGGCCTGCCCGTGATCCATACCATGGAATGCCACCGTCCAGACCTTTCCGACCTGCCGCGCGCCAAGCGCGAACGCGGCAATCCTCGCCTGAGGATCGGCGACGAGGGTCCCATGGGGCGCATCCTGATTGCGGGCGAAGCGGGCACCGCGATTCTGCCGGAACTCGCGCCGGTCGACGGCGAGACGGTGATCGAGAAACCTGGCAAGGGCGCGTTCCATGCGACGCCGCTCGACGACATCCTCAAGGAGCGGCGTATCGCCCAGCTCGTCTTCGCCGGTGTCACGACGGAGGTCTGCGTGCAGACGACCATGCGCGAAGCAAATGATCGCGGCTACGAGTGTCTGCTCGTCGAGGAGGCGACGGCAAGCTATTTCCCCGAGTTCAAGGCCGCAACCCTGGCGATGGTCCGTGCGCAGGGCGCAATTGTCGGATGGACAGCGCATCTCGCCGACGTGCTGAGGGGGATTGCCCATGCCTGAAGCGGCCCGCGAGAGCCTGACCCAGGGAAGCTGGCGCGAGCTCGATTTCGAGCCTTTCCGCGACGGTGTGATGATCCATTGGATCAAGCGCTTCGAAGGCGACCAGCCGGGAGTGGCTCTGCTCCGCTACGAGGCCGGCGCTTCCGTGCCACGCCACCGTCATGAGGGCCTGGAGACGATCCTCGTGCTCACCGGCACGCAGTCCGATGAAAGCGGCGACTATGGGGCCGGCACCTATATCGTCAATGCCGCGGGCACGGAACATTCCGTCTGGAGCGATACCGGCTGTGTCGTTCTGGTCCAGTGGGATCGGCCCGTGACGATACTTCAAGGAAAGTGAAACGATGACAGAGGGACAGGCTTTCGACATTGCGTCTCTTCATGCCGCCTATCGATCGGGTTGGAGCGTGGCTGAGACGATCGAGACGGTTTTCGCGCGCATCGCGGCCGCGGACGATCCCGGTATCTTTATCAATCTCGCCGATCGCAGTGAACTCCTCGGTGAGGCCGCCGCACTTGGCGCCTTCGACCCTGTCGCCAAGCCGTTGTGGGGCATTCCATTCGCCGTCAAGGACAATATCGATGTCGCCGGCATGCCGACGACGGCCGCCTGCCCGGACTATGCCTATCTTCCGGAGAAAGACGCCACTGTCGTGAAGCTCCTCAAGGAGGCCGGCGCCCTTGTTGTCGGCAAGACCAATCTCGATCAGTTCGCAACTGGTCTCGTTGGGGTGCGCACGCCCTATCCGGTGCCGCGCAATGCGATCGATCCCAGGCTTGTGCCTGGCGGATCGAGCTCCGGATCGGCGGTCGCAACGGCCCGCGGCATCGTCAGCTTCGCGCTCGGCACCGACACTGCGGGATCCGGCCGCATACCGGCCGGGCTCAACAATATCATCGGCCTCAAGCCGAGTATCGGGGCCTTGTCGACCACGGGCGTCGTGCCGGCCTGCCGCACGCTCGACTGTGTCTCGATCTTCGCCCTGGTCGTCGCCGACGCCTATCGGGTCTTCGAAGTCGCCGCCCGCCCCGATGCGACCGACCCCTATTCCCGGCACTTTGCGCCGGGGGTCGGTCTCTCTTTGCCACCGGTCCTCAAAGTCGGGGTTCCGGCAACAGCGGATCGGCGCTTCTTCGGCGACTTACTCATGGAGAGCGCTTACGATGATGCGCTTCAGATGCTGCGCTCACTCGGGCATCAGTTCGTCGAGCTGCCTTTTGCCGATTTCTATGCCACGGCCGAGCTTCTCTACGAGGGCGCCTGGGTCGCCGAACGCTATGCGGCGGTCAAGGACTTCTTCGATGCGAACGAGCGGAGCTTCCACCCTGTGACGCGAAAGATCTATGGCGGTGCCAAGGCACTATCGGCGGCGGATGCCTTCGAGGGTCTCTATGCATTGCAGGCACTGAAACGAAAGGTCGCTCCGCTCATCGCCTCCGTCGACATGATCTGCGTTCCGACCGCGCCGACGCATTTCACCCGTGCGGAAGTCGAAGCGGAACCAATGCGCGAAAACGCGCGGCTCGGCACCTACACCAATTTCGTCAACCTCCTGGACATGTGCGGCATGGCAGTACCAAGCGGTCTCAGATCCGACGGTCGACCTGCGAGCGTCACCTTGCTCGCGCCCGCCGGCAAGGACCACCTGATTGCGCCGCTGGCTGCCGAACTGCATCGGCTAAGCGCCCTGCCACTCGGCGCCACGGGATGGCCGCAGCCGGCGAAATGCCTCCAAGCCGAAACCGACGAGGACCACCTGATGGAACTCGTTGTCGTGGGCGCGCATCTTTCCGGCATGCCCTTGAACGGTCAGTTGCGAGACCTGGGCGCCAGATTTTCCCGGCGGGCGCTGACGGCCGAATGCTACAGCCTTTATGCACTTTCGGGCACCGAGCCCGCGAAGCCCGGCCTCGTGCGTTGTCAGGAGAGTGAAGGTGCGTCGATTGAGGTTGAAGTCTGGAAGTTGGCGGCAGAGGCATTCGGTCACTTCGTCGCAGCCGTTCCATCACCACTGGCGATCGGTACCGTCCAGCTTGCCGACGGAACGGCCTGCAAGGGCTTTTTAGTCGAACCGGCCGGGCTCGCCGGAGCCGCAGACATCAGCCATTATGGCGGGTGGCGTGCCTACATCGCCAGCTTGGCCGCCTGAGAGGGCTCCGCGTGTGATAGGGACGCTGAGTGGTGAGGGAAAGCGGCCTTGAAACGTCGCTTCTGCTCAAGACAACTCTCGGCCGGTCCGCCAAGCCGATCGCCAATCAGGTTTCGGCGCACAGAAGAAGAGGCGATAACGTCGCTCAAATGTTGCCACAATAATTATTGGTCTATTTGACTAATTTATAAGCATACAGCGCTCAAATTATGAGCATGAATCAGAAAAACTCTCACTTTACTTTATACAACATAGGACTATACTGGCAATGTTTCTAGGGTTCCGGTGCCGAACAGGGCATGCCTGGACCGAGAGAAACCTCCGGTGGGGAGACATCCACCGGGTCCACGGCGGGATAAAAGCCCGGGAGGCTCATGCAGCGGTGCCGTTGCTTTGGGAATCCCGCCTGAGATTTCCGAGAGGTGAGCGCAGCGTGAGCCCCAAGTCGCACAAGGGGAACAGACGATGCGTTTCGGAAATGGCAAATTTGGTTTTCGTGCACTCTCGGCCGCGCTCGGCCTCTCTCTCGCGCTTTTCGCGGGCGCGACGAGTGCGGAGCCGAAGAAGGAATTCAATATCGCTTGGACGATTTATGTCGGCTGGATGCCATGGCCCTATGCGGCGGATGCCGGGATCGTGAAGAAATGGGCCGACAAATACGGCATCACTATTAACGTTAAGCAGATCAACGACTACGTCGAGTCGATCAACCAGTACACGGCCGGGGGCTTCGACGGCGTGACGGCGACGAACATGGATGGCCTAACCATTCCTGCCGCCGGCGGCGTCGACACGACTATCCTCATCATCGGTGATTTCTCCAACGGCAATGACGGCATCGTCTCCAAGACCGCGAAGACGCCCGCCGATCTCAAGGGTGAAAGCATCAATCTCGTCGAACTGTCGGTCTCGCACTACCTGCTGGCGCGCGCCCTCGAAACGGCGGGGCTTTCCGAAAAGGACGTGACGATCGTCAATACCTCCGATGCCGACATGGTCGCCGCCTTCAAGTCGCCGGAGACCTCGACCGTGGTCACCTGGAACCCGCTGCTCGCCGAGGTCAAGGCCGAGCCCGGTGCCGCAGCGCTTTTCGATTCAACGCAAATTCCGGGCGAGATCATCGACACGTTGATGGTCAACACCAAGGTACTCAAGGACAATCCCGACTTCGGCAAGGCACTCGCTGGCATCTGGTACGAGACGATGTCGGCCCTGACGGACCCCGGCGAGAAGGGCAAGACGGCACGCGCCGCGATGGGCGCCATGTCCGGCACGGACCTTGCCGGCTTTGAGGCCCAGCTTGCGGCGACCAAGCTGTTCGTGACACCTCAGGAGGCGGTCGCCTTCACCGAGAGCGAGGATCTCATCAGGACCATGGAGCTGGTGCGGACCTTCTCCTTCGACCATGGCCTTCTCGGCGACGGCGCTCCAAACAAGGACGTCGTCGGCATCGCCTTTCCGAGCGGCAGGGTGCTGGGTTCGGCCGACAATGTGAAGCTGCGCTTCGACGCCAGCTATATGAAGCTCGCCGCCGACGGCTCGCTCTGACATTTCGGTCGCGGGTCTGCACCCGCGGCCCCACTACTCTCAGCCTGTGGCTATCTCCGAGATTTAGGATCGGCTCATGCGACGTGCCATCAATATCGTTCCGGGAACGGGAACGCGGATCCTGCTTGCCCTCCTACCCTTCCTGCTGATCGCCTGCCTCTATGTCGTCGTCTCGGCGGAGCGGCGGGCGGCAAATCCGGGCGACAAGCTGCTGCCGCCGATCACGGAAATGGCGACAAGCATGGACCGGCTGGCGACCGAACCCGACCGGCGGTCGGGAGACCTGACCCTCTGGTCGGATACCGCTGCCAGCCTTCAACGTCTGTTCATCGGGCTCGGCGCGTCCGCCGTCATCGGCCTGGTGCTCGGGCTGACGCTCGGTCTATTGCCGGTGGCGAGTGCCGGATTATCGCCGCTCATCGCCGTCATGTCGATGATCCCGCCGATGGCGATCCTGCCGGTGCTGTTCATCGTCTTCGGCCTCGGTGAACTCTCCAAGATCGTGCTGATCGTAATCGGCATTGCACCGTTCCTCGTTCGTGACCTCGCCATGACAGTCGCCGCCATTCCGAGCGAGCAGATCGTCAAGGCGCAGACGCTCGGCGCCTCGACCTGGCAACTGATGTTGCGCGTGGCACTGCCGCAAGCAATGCCGCGGCTCATCGAGGCGCTCCGGCTCTCACTCGGCCCGGCTTTCCTCTTCCTCATCTCGGCGGAAGCGATCGCCGCCGAGAGCGGCCTCGGCTATCGCATCTTCCTCGTCCGGCGCTATCTCGCCATGGACGTGATCCTGCCCTATGTCGCCTGGATCACCCTCATCGCCTATCTTCTCGACTGGCTGCTGGCGCGGCTCGCCCGGCGCGCTTTCCCCTGGGCCTATGTCCGGGAGACACGTCGATGAGCGAGATCCGCGTCCACAATGTCTGGATGGAATATGGCGACCAGATCGTGCTCGAAAGCATCTCGGTCGACATCGCCTCCGGCGCTTTCGTTTCCGTCGTCGGCCCCTCGGGTTGCGGCAAATCCACGTTTCTCCGGATGATTCTCGGGCAGGAGCGGCCGACGCGCGGCGTCATCACGGTCGGCGGAGCAGCGCTGCAGGCCGAACCGGGACCGGACCGCGGGGTGGTCTTCCAGCGCTATTCCGTCTTTCCGCATCTCACCGCACTGCAGAACGTCCTGATCGCTTTCGAATTCGCCGAAAGCCCGTTCACGGCCAAGCTGTTTGGAGCGAAGCGAAAGGCGGCCAGCGAGAAGGCAAATGCGTTGCTTGAAGCGGTCGGACTGAGCGAGAACGGCCGGAAGTATCCGAGCGCCCTTTCGGGCGGCCAGCAGCAGCGGCTGGCGATCGCCCAGGCTCTCGCTAAGGAACCGAAGGTGCTGCTGCTCGACGAGCCCTTCGGCGCGCTCGACCCGGGTACCAGGGCGCAGATGCACGCGCTGATCAAGCCGCTATGGCGCGAGCGCGGCATGACGGTAATCATGGTTACCCACGATCTCAAGGAGGCCTTCGGTCTCGGGACTCGCCTGCTCGCCTTCGATCGGCCGCGCATCGATCCGCAAGCGCCTGAGCGCTACGGCGCCCGCATCATCTACGACCTCGATTTGAGCCGCGACGGACCCGTCCCGGTACTCGGCTTTTCGCGACCGGTCGAGACCAGCACCGCATCCCAGGAAACGAAAAGGAGCATGCCCCATGCGTGAACCCCCAAGCCGCCAAGCCCGTCGCGCCGGCGCGATCGGGACGCCCGCTCGCGAGCGCCGCCATCATCCGGATTTCAACATGCTCGACAGCCAGGGCTGGAAGGCGCTCGAGGCGGAGGCGAAGCTTTCCGGAAAGGGCTGGGGGCGGGAAAGACAATGGGCCCTCGAAATGGGCCTGCCGGGATCGGAAAGCTTGACGGACAAGTCGATCCCGACCTTCGCGCGGGGCGAACTGCCGCATTTCGCGGGCATTAACACGTTCCTGAAGGCGCCCTATGTCGAAAACGTCCGCGACGTCGGTAAATATGACGCCGCCGTGCTGGGCATTCCCTTCGACAGCGGCACGACCTACCGGCCGGGCACGCGCTTCGGACCGCAGGGCATCCGACGGATTTCAGCGCTCTATACGCCTTACAACTACGAGATGGGTGTGGACCTGCGCGAGCAGATGACCCTCTGTGACGCCGGCGACGTCTTCACCATTCCGGCAAATCTCGAAAAGAGCTTCGACCAGATCAGCCGCGGCGTCTCCCATGTCTTTTCCTCCGGCGCACTGCCGATAATGCTCGGCGGCGACCACTCGATCGGCTTTCCCTGCGTGCGCGGCATTGCCGAGTGCACGTCGAAACGCATTGGCATCATCCATTTCGATCGCCACATCGATATCCAGGAAAAGGATCTCGACGAACGCATGCACACGACGCCCTGGTTCTGGGCAACCAATCTTCCGAACGTCTCGCCGAAAAATCTGGTTCAGCTCGGTATTGGCGGCTGGCAGGTGCCGCGCGACGGCGTGAAGGTGGCGCGCGAGCGCGGTACCAACGTGCTGACGATCGACGACATCGAAAGGCTCGGACCGGAGAAGACCGCGGAGATTGCGCTCGAGCTCGCCTGGAAGGACGCCGACGCCGTGTACATCTCCTTCGACGTCGACAGTATCGATTGCGGTTTCGTTCCCGGGACCGGCTGGCCGGAGCCGGGGGGCTTCCTGCCGCGCGAGGCGCTGAAGATCCTCGGACTGGTCGCGGCAGAAGGGCTCTGCGGCCTTGAGGTCGTCGAGGTCAGCCCGCCCTACGACACCTCCGACATCACGGCGCTTTTCGGCGTACGGGTGGTGGTGGAGGCACTTGGCTCGCTCGTGGCGCATGGCAAGCTCGGCTCCCACAAGCACCTGATCGACAAGCCGGTGAGCTTCTGAGGAGGCGGCCATGCACGGCGGACATCATCACCACCACGGCGGGCATTCGCACCACCATGACCATGATCATGATCATGATCATGATCACGACCATCACCATCACGGCCACCAGAATGCGGGTCCGGGCCACAACCGGCAGCGCGGCACCGTACAATGGCAGGTGCCGCACCGACCCGAAAGCGAGAACCTGTCGCCGCCGCACGAGCGCGATCTCGATCTCGTCGAGACGACTTTCATCGAGAACTTCGCCCGCGCGAGTGATCCGACGAGTTTTCTCAGGCTTGCGAGCATTCCCTTCGTCGGCATCGACGCTTCCGGGAAAACCCTGCATCTGATTCGTGTCGAAACCGCGGATCGTACGGATATCGGCGCGGTCGTGCCGCTACTCGGCGGCAACGGGGTGCGCTACGACGTGCTCCCCGCGCGCATGACCTCGCGCCGCCACGCGCTGGGGTTCCTCTATTACGACGGCAAGGCGGTCGTCCGGCTTTCCTTCGCCGAGGCGCGCAAGCTCGAGGACCGGACCGACGCCTCGCATTTCGACATCGAACCGACCAAATGAATTCCTTCAGAAAGGCAACGCCATGAATTTCAAGACGCTGACGACGCTCGCAATCATCACCGCGAGCCTTCCCGGCCAGGCGCTCGCCCATACCGGCAACGATCATGCCCACGGTATTGCAAGCGGCTTCCTGCATCCATTTTCCGGCCTCGACCACCCGCTCGCCATGATCGCGGTCGGACTGATCGCAGCACGGCTCGGCGGCCCGGCGCTCTTCCGGCTGCCGCTCGCCTTCGTCTCGGCCATGGTTGCGGGCGCGGCGTGTGCCCTGATCGGCGTAACGGTCCCCCTCTTCGAAACCGCGATCATCACCTCCGTCTTCCTCTTGGGCGCGGCGTTGATCGCGAACGCGAACATACCAGTTACGCTCGCCATCACCGGCGCCGCCACCTTCGGTTTTTTCCATGGCTTTGCCCACGGGACGGAGAGTCCGGCCGCAGCGCCGCTCGCCCATATGCTCGGTTTCGTCGGTGGCACGATGATCCTCCACGTCACCGGCATCGCCGCCTGCCATGCACTTGCCCGGCATGGCACCGGCACCATGCCGGCGCTTCGCATCATCGCCACGGGGATCATGGGTGCCGGTATCAGCTTAGCCTTCCTTGCGTGACGCTTCGCGTGAGGAGATGGATATGCCTGACATCACCAGGATCTTGATTTGCTGGCGACAGCTCGTGTTCGCGGGCATGGCTTTCCGCTTTGCTGGTCTTCACAGCCTGCATCCGGCCTTCCCCCGGCCGACGTCCAGCGTGCAGAGCGAGGCTGGAAGAGCGACGCCGCGTGACGCAACCTAACGCCGACGTTCCGCATCTCGGCGTGGAGGACGGCGATATGTCCTTCATCGACCTGTTCATGAACAGTGGCTCTGCGAGAAGCCCGCCACCTGCCGTTGATCGGCCCCACTCAGAAGGCCGTCCGGGATCGCTCATGTTAACGAGGTTCGGCAGGGCACTTCATCCCTTGGCCGTCGCCAGATTGGTGCTGAGTTCGAAAGCGAGTCCCGATAGGTCGGTGTATTGCTGCAGCGCGGACGCACTCTCGCTCACGATCTCCTCCACGACGCGCTTGCATTCCTCATCGGCCATGGCTTTGCCGGCAGCACTCATGCCAACCAGCGCCATTGTGTTCAATCGCAAGAAGGGTGTGCCTTCGGAGAAACGGACGGTGCGGGATACCTTCCTTGACTGGACTTCATCGAAACCGGCTCCCCGAAGCAGCGCCTCAAGCGTGGCTGCATCTCCAAAACTGCTTCGCTGATCGGTGATGGCCCCCAAATGGCGCTCCGCAACGCGGCGCAATTCCCGAAAGAACGGTATTTCATCATCGGCACGCCACGCCGATACCGCCAGCCTGCCACCCTTTGCCAGGGCCTGCCGCATCTGCGCTGCCGCAGCGGGCTTTTCAGGAAAGAACTGTATTCCTTGCTGGCAGACGACCACGTCGAACTGCTCTCCGTCACGAAGAGGCAGTGCGCTGGCATTGCCCTCGCGCCAGTCGATGCACGGTGCCAAAGCGCGCCCTACGGCGAGCATATCCGAGCTGATGTCGATGCCGACGATGTATGCGGCGTCGCCGAGGCGCTCCTCTGCGACGCGTGCGACTATTCCTGTACCACAAGCGATATCGAGGACACGATCGCCCGGTGACAGTTTCAACTCCTCGAGAGTCATTTCGGCCCACGGCCGAAAGAGAGGGTTGACGAGCCACCGCTCATACATCTCCGGGAAAGTTGCCTGGTTCATTGCGTAGCTGGGAAGGGTCATCACTATCCTCCGCTAAGCTGCCACCGGTCGTTATTTTGGAGCACCGGAATCCACCCAACTGCTAAGTCTAGCGCAATATCCGTCTATCCGCTTCCTGTTCGCTATTTGGCGCCGCCGTCGCGCGTCGGATCGCAAGCGAAGGCGGCGCTGTCGCGCTGATCGGCCCGGCGCGGCGAGCCGCTCGAAGAGGTCGCCCCGGCCATTGGCGCTTCGATCTTCCAGGCGGATGCGGCTGACACGCCGGCGATGAAGGCTGCCGTCGCCGACATCGTATCCCAGCCTGGCGGCATCGATATCCTGATCGCCAATGCCGGTGGCCCCGGCGTGGGCCCGACCATCGACATGAGTGGCGAGACCTGGGCGCTTACGACCCGGCTCAACCTCGAGAAGGCGATCCCGCCTCGCGCCGCGCTTCTGTCTTGGCTACGGCTGCTCTCGACCCGTTGCAGCCGCTCGTCGACAAAGGCCGGGGTTTCCGGTGCTGGCCTCTTTTGCGGACATTCAACACGAATCCAGGAAAGCGATCTTAGGTCTCTTCCGAAGATATTTCTTTTGCTAGGTCGCCGATCATCGAACGCAGCCACCTGTGGGCCGGGTCGTGACGGTAGCGAACGTGCCAGGCCATCTGCACCGGGAAAGTGCCGAGGTCGACGGGCGTTGGCAGCACTCTCAGGCGCGGATCCCGCTGGAGACTTCGACAGATGAGACGCGGCAGTGTTGCGCAGTAGTCGGTGACCGCAAGCATCTCGGGCACGGCCAAGAAGTGCGTGACGGAAACGGCGACCTCTCGCTTGAGGTTCTGTTGCCCCAATGCCTGGAAGAGACCCGCGCGCAGTCGGCCCGGTGGAAGCACGTTCACGTGCTTGAGCCGCTCGTACTGTTCTCGGGAAATACGCTCTCGAACGTCGGGATGGTCCGCACGCACCACGCAGGCGAGCCCATCGTCCATCAGATGCTGAACGACAAGGTTGTCCGGCGGATCGACGATCCGGCCAAGCACCATGGCCGTGGTACCGGAAATGACGCCCGTCTCGGCGAGATCGTTGCCGAATGCTGTCATGCGGAGCTTGATACCCGGCGCCAGCTCACGCGTCCTCGCGACGAGGGCCGGCATCAACACAAGCTCCACGTAGCTGTTCGGGGCAAGCGTGAACAGTCGTTCGGCGTTTGCCGGCTGAAACTCCTGCTGGTTCAAGATAAGATCGTCCAGTTGCGCCAGCGCTGCCTCGATTGTCGGAGCGATCTCCTCGGCCAGTTGCGTCGGCTTTATGCCGTACCTTTCCCGGATGAACAGCGGGTCCCGCAGGGTGTCGCGCAGGCGGTTCAGCGAATTGGACAGGGCCGGCTGGGTGATGCCCAGTCGCGCTGCTGCCCGTGTCACGCTCCGCTCCTCCATCAGGGCAAGGAAAACCGGGAGCAGGTTCAGATCGTATCTCATCGAGAGGTAATCTCACATGAATATCTAAAATCAAAGAAGTAAATTTCTGAAATATGTGCGCAGGTGCCACTATCAGCTCATCGACAAGCCGATGCGGCTGATCGAGTTCCAAATCAACCGGCCACGATGCCCTCACGGCGCCATCTGAAGAAAGGATCCGACAATGAAAGTGCTGATCGTACTCACCTCCCACGACACTCTCGGTAACACCGGCAAGAAGACCGGATTCTGGCTCGAGGAGCTGGCAGCGCCGTACTATGCCTTCAAGGATGCCGGCGCCGAGATCACCCTCGCCTCGCCGAAAGGCGGCCAGCCGCCGCTCGACCCGAAGAGCGACGAGCCGATGTTTCAGACCGAGCTGACGCGGCGCTTCAATGCTGACGAGGTTGCCAAGGCGCAGCTCGCAGAAACGGTGCGCCTCGACAGCATCGACCAGAAGGACTTCGATACGGTCTTCTACCCCGGTGGCCACGGGCCGCTGTGGGATCTCGCCGAAGATCCGAATTCGATCAAGCTGATCGAATCCTTCATCGCGGCCGGCAAGCCGCTCGCCCTCGTCTGCCACGCACCGGGCGTCCTGCGTCACGTGACCAATCCCGACGGCACCCCGTTCGTTCAAGGACGCTACGTCACCGGCTTCACGAACAGCGAGGAAGAGGCCGTGGGTCTGACGACGGTCGTGCCGTTCCTGGTCGAGGACGAGCTGATCGGCCTCGGTGCGGTCTTCTCAAGGGTCAAGGACTGGGGTGTGCACACAGTCGTCGATGACCAGCTCATCACCGGTCAGAACCCGGCATCATCGGCTGAGGCAGCGGAAGCGCTTCTAGCGGCTTTGAGCCAGAGGAAGGCCCAGACCGCCTGAGCGGGCGGAACATCGTGATCTGCCGACGGCTCGCGTCGGCGGATCACCTTCAGAAATTGGAGCTGACCATGTCCTCTATTCCAACGATATTGCTGTCGGACGCCCAACAGGTGATCGAGAGGTCCATCGCCGCCGCCCGCGCGCTGGATCTTGCCTGTTCAATCGCGGTCGTCGACCCGTCTGCATCTGCTGTCCTTTGTTCGCCAGGGCAGGGTCATGGCAGGCTCGGCCGAGCTTGCCATCGACAAGGCATTTACCGCTTGCATCTTTAACAACCGGACGGACGCACTTGGTGCACTGGCCCAGCCTGGCGCCGAATTCTACGGCATCCAGCATTCTCATGGTGGAAGGGTCGTGGTTTTTGGAGGCGGCATTCCCATCCGATACGAAGGGCGGACGATTGGCGCCATCGGCGTGAGCGGTGGGACTGTCGCCGAAGACATTGCCATCGCCGAGGCCGGCTCCGCAGCCTCCTCGTAATTTTCCGGCGAGCGCCTGTCTCCAAGAAAGAGCCTGACGCGCCCCTCGCTCCCTCATCAAACCAACCACTGCTGTGCTTCGAAGACTGAACATCCAGTCAACGGCTTCGCGCGCCCTGCGCATAGGTCATCAATCTCGGGAGAAAGCCAATGAATGGAGCTGACCGCAAGTCCTCTGAATTGACCATGGCGGTCGCCATCACCTGTGTGGTGCTGGTCGCTATCGACCTGCGACCGGCTATTGTGTCGGTCGGTCCGCTTCTTCCTTCTATCCGGGACGAGTTTGCGATTTCAAACGCACAGGCGTCGTTTCTGACAGCAATCCCTGCGCTGTTGATGGGGCTGTTCGCCTTCCCGACACCATGGCTTGCCCGCCGCTTCGGGCGCGACAAGGTGATGCTGGTCGCGCTCGCCACCCTTACCATCGCCACTCTCGCGCGCGCGTTCGCCGACAGCGTTACGTCACTCTTCGCCGCCACGGGGGGTGTGGGCGCGGGAATTGCCGTTGCCGGAGCCTTGGTCGCCGGCTTCATCAAGAAGAACTATCCGCACCATGTGGCACTGTTCACGGGGATCTATGCCGCCGCGACCGGGTTGGGGAGCACGATATCTGCTGCGTTGGCTGGGCCTCTGGCTGAAGCAAGCGGCGGATGGAGAATCGGTGCGGGCATCTTCACCCTGCCCGGTTTGATCGCGATCGGCGCCTGGATGGTCATTGCGCGAGCGGAACGGCGAGCCCAGACGGTCAAGTCGGGTACGTTTGCTCCTCAGAAGGGTAGTTCGCTCCCATTCACCAAGCGGATGGCGTGGCTGGCCGCGTCTTATTTCGCGCTTAACAACTTCCTGTTCTTTGGTCTGATCGCCTGGACTGCGCCGATGCATATCGAGCGCGGCATGAGCGGCGCGGATGCGGCGTTACTCCTCGCCAGTTTCACCGCTGCATTCATGGTTGCAAATCCGCTTGCCGGTTTCATCAGTCGGAACAACGATCGGCGGCGCCTGATTGCCCTGTGCGCGTCTACGTCTCTGCTCGGTATTTTGGCGATTGCCCTTATGCCGCCGACGATGCCGTATCTGTTCATTCCCCTGATCGCCCTTGGCGTCGGAGGCTCCTTTACCCTCGGCATGGTCCTGCCGCTCGACCACGCACGCGATGCAAACGAAGCGAATTCCTGGACGGCCTTTGTTCTGGGCATCGGCTACTTCGCAGGCGCCTTGGGTCCATTCTTGCTTGGCGTGGCGCGCGACAGCACCGGGGGGTTCAATGTTCCAGTCTGGATACTGGTTGCCGCCGCGGTGCTCAAGCTGTCACTAGCGCCGCTGCTTCAACCCCGCCGCATCTAGCCGCCGGGAAGCGGAGCAACGACTGAGTCCGCTCTTGCTCGGTCGCCCTCCAAAAGGAGCTTAGGCGCATGTTAGCAATTTACGGCGCGAACCAGCCCTGAGCCGAGCGGCTACCCACCCCCTTCGGCCTCTGAGCAATACGAAAGATCGACCCAAGGCGGTCATTCGCGGCGCAGGCCCCCGAATTTCCGGTGTTTCCCGAATAGTGGGCACTTCTTATTCCTCTCAACAGGCCAGAATCGGAAACAGTCGTGGAGCCGTCGGAATACTGAACTTCCCCGAACGGTCCTTCAACCACAGTCCGATGTGAATGCCGGATGGGGGCGTGGCAGTGGCGCAGGTCCCTTAGTCCGTCATGCGACTTGGCGATGCAGCGCCGGCGGGAGGCTTCAGGAGGCTTGCGTTCGCCGGCCTGCGTCCTCTCCCCGGGCTGACGGAGACCACTCTTCCGCCGCGAGCAACTGGCCTGCCATGCGTCTGGCCTGCCGCGCAGGTTCGGCGATGCGGGTCATCTGTGCGACGGCCATCGCGCCCTCGTGCAGCAGGTTGATCTCGGTCGCGATCCGCTTCGGCTCCGCAAACCGCGCCGCATGGGCGAGTTCCTCAAAATAGGCGATTACCAGGCGCTTGTGCATCACTGCAGCGCGGAACACGGCATTGACCGTGTCCTTATGCTCCCCCGCCGCGCTCACGAAGATGCAGCCGCGGAACTGCTTGTCGCGGACCGTAGTTTCGAGGAAATCGAACGTCACCAGAAGGCGCTCGACCGGATCGCTCGCATGCTGCTCGACAAAAGCGCGCATGGCATTACGGTCCTCCTCGTCGCGCCGTTCGAGCGCGGCCAGGATCAGGTCTTCCTTGGTTTCGAAGTGCCGGTAAAGCGTCGTCTTGGCCACCCCCGCCTCGGCGATGATCAGGTCGATGCCCGTCGCGTGATAGCCGTGCTGGTTGAACAGCCGGAGTGCGGTGTCAAGCAGGTGATCCCGGATTTCCGAACGGCGCATTATCGTTCTCGCAACACGTGACAGATCTGTATCTTTTATAAGCGGTAGCGGGAGGCAAATACAAGGGGCTTTTTGAGGCACTCCTTTCAGCGAGCGCCCCTTCGGCCCTCCCGAAGAAGGGAGTTCCCTGGGGAACAAGGCCGGGATCCTTTCAAAGACCGCCCTTGTCTAACGATACAGATCGGTATACTTCTTATTTCATTCGATACAGATCGGTATCGTTTACTCCGCATCAACTGGGCGGATCGCCCACCGCGGACAACCCAAGGAGAAGACAATGCCTCATGTTCCCATCCGCAGCGCCGCGGCGCATTCGCGCGCACAGGCTCGCGCCGTTTCCCTCGAACTGGCCGAGCACCACGGCCGGACTGTCAGCGCGGCTAGCCTCTATATTTCGCTGGTCGTGATCTATGGCTGGTTCGGCGGCATGAAGTTCACCGCTTATGAAGCGGAAGGGCTGACCGGCCTGGTCGGCAACAGTCCGCTGTTGAGCTGGACCTACTCCCTCTTCAGCGTAAGGGACTTCTCAAGCCTTCTCGGCGTACTCGAGCTCAGCATCGGCGCCCTGATCGCGGCACGGCTCGTCAATCCGGTTTACTCGCTCGTCGGCGGCTTGCTCTCGGCCGGGCTGTTCGCGACCACGCTCAGCTTCATGGTGACGACCCCGGGAGTCATCGTGCCGGAGCTCGGTTTTCCGGCGATTTCCGTCGCTGCCGGTCAGTTCCTGCTCAAGGACACCGGCCTGCTCGCCCTCTCCCTCTGGATCGCCGTCGACTCGTTCTCGGCGCTCCGCTCAGCCAACGCTTGACCAGGACGAGGGCGGAGCCCTGCCTCCCGTCGGCATCCCGAAAATTGCAACTAAGAAACCACCATTCCCAGATCGGCCGTGCCGGTCGGTTCAACGAAAGGAACGTCCCATGTATTTGACCTATGTTCTGTCTAAAATCCGCGCCCACCAGCACTATCGCCGGACCCTTCGAGCGTTCACAAAATTGAACGATCACTTGCTCGAGGATGTGGGCATTACCCGCAACGAAATCGAAGTAGTCGCGCGCCGGCAATACGACCAATGAATCCCGAGACTGCGTCACGGCTGATCCTAGACCGTGACGCAGAAGGAGATCACCTGATGAACACGCATCATGCCAGGGTCCTGATCATCGGGGCCGGACCGGCCGGATATACCGCCGCCATCTACGCTGCCCGCGCCAATCTGAAACCGCTCCTTGTGACCGGGCTGCAGGCGGGCGGCCAGCTCACCATCACGACGGATGTCGAGAACTACCCCGGCTTTGCCGAACCCGTTCAAGGCCCGTGGCTCATGGAGCAGATGCGGCAGCAGGCGGAGAATGTCGGCACCGAGGTGGTGTACGATATCGTCACCTCCGTCGATCTCTCCGAGCGCCCGTTCCGTCTCAAAGGCGACTCCGGCGACACGTACATCGCCGATGCGCTCATCATCGCGACTGGAGCTCAGGCCCGCTGGCTTGGCCTGCCCTCGGAGAAGGCATTCAATGGATTCGGCGTCTCGGCTTGCGCGACCTGTGACGGCTTCTTCTACCGAAACAAGGAAGTGGTCGTTGTCGGCGGCGGTAACACAGCCCTGCAGGAAGCGCTCTACCTGTCGAACCTTGCCTCCAAGGTCACGGTGGTTCATCGCCGTGATCGTTTCCGCGCGGAGTCGATCCTGCAGGACCGTCTCCTGGCGAAGCCGAATGTCGAAGTCGTCTGGAACCACGTCGTCGAGGAGGTCATCGGCGAGCACGAGCCGAGGAAGTCGGTAACCGGCGTTCGGATCCGCAACGTGATGACGGGCGACGTGAAGGAGCTGTCCACGCACGGCCTTTTTGTCGCGATCGGACACGATCCGGCAACCGCGTTGTTTCGCGGCCAGCTCGACATGGATGCGGACGGCTACATCAAGGTTGGCTCCTGGTCGACGAAAACAACCATCCCCGGGGTGCTGGCCGCCGGCGACGTCATCGACCCGGTATTCCGTCAGGCCATCAGCGCCGCCGGCATGGGATGCATGGCGGCCCTGGAAGCCGAGAAATTCCTGGCCGAGCACTCCGATCCGGTCGCCCGCGCGGCCGGGCCGCGTGAAGCGGAGATGGTTGGAGCGTAAGTGCAGGGGTCACCGACAACGCGCCAGCCGCGTGGCTTTTCCCACACCTGCCGGATGCCGTTGCATTCGACCGGCGCCGGAGTGACAACCGGTGTCCGGCAGCTGCAAATGTCTCCCCTTGCCGAGATCATGGCCGTTCAATCCAAGCCCAAGCGAGGCCGATCCATGGAAATCAATCAGGTCAGGTACTTTCTCAATCTGGCTGAAACATTGAACTTCACCGAAGCCGCGCGTCGAAGCGGTGTCTCGCAGCCCAGTCTCACGCGGGCAATCCAGCGCCTCGAGGAAGACTTGGGCAGTCCGCTGATCTATCGCGACGGCAAGGACAGCCGCCTGACCGCGCTCGGCCGCGACGTCCAGGCCGAGTTCATGCGTATTGAGCTCGCGCTTAGAAACGTGCGCGAGCATTCCGAAAGTACGGTGCTCGGCCGGCGCCGTATTCTCGATATCGCTGTCGCCCCGACCATCGGCCCTGCCGCATTTGCCGCGTTCTTTGACGACGCGCTTGGCGAGCTTCCTTCCGTGAAGATCAACATGCATCAGCTATTGGCCGGCGAAGGAGCGAACGAAGTGCTTTCGGGCAAGTATCACGCCTGTATCCTGCCGCGGGCGCCGCGACCCAACCCCAAGCTCAACGTCGTGCCGCTCTTTCGCGAGCGGTTCCTTCTCGCCTGCGCGGAGAGCCATCCGCTGGCGGGCAAGGATGTCGTCAGCACCGAAGCGATCGCGGTCTATCCCTATGTCGACCGGCTGGCCTGCGAGTTCCACACGGAGATCACCGAGCACCTGATGGATCATGATGCGGTCATGCAGCCGCGCTTCAGCGTCGACCGCGAGGACTGGGTCCAGCAGGTCGTCGCCATGGGCCGTGCGATCTGCATCATGCCCGAGCGGTCCATCGTCGTGCAGGGCATCGTTACCCGTCCGGTGGAAGGGATTTCCCTGGAGCGCGAACTGGTATTTGTGACGGTCTCCGGTTCCGGCACACCGCTCGAGATCCGCAAGATCGCGCAACTGGCGGCCCGGCACGACTGGTCGTGAGCGGGTGCGCCTTTTGCTCGGCTATGGAATCTATGCACATCCGATATTGGGAATCCTCATCACCGCTCGCCATATACAGGCAACAAATCCAGCAATGGAGACAAGGACAATGACCTATAGAAAAACCGACGAAGCGGTCAGCAAGCTTACGCCCGAACAGTATCGGGTGACCCAGCAGAACGGCACCGAACGCCCCTTCACCGGGGAATACACTGACAACAAAAGGCCGGGGATCTATGTCGACATCGTTTCCGGCGAACCGCTGTTCGCCTCGGCCGACAAGTTCGATTCCGGCTGCGGCTGGCCGAGCTTCACGAAGCCGATCGTACCGGCAAATATCAACGAACTCAGGGATCACTCGCATGGCATGATCCGCACTGAGGTGCGCTCGAAGCATGGCGACAGCCACCTGGGCCATGTGTTCTCAGACGGCCCTGAGGACCGGGGCGGCTTGCGCTACTGCATCAATTCCGCCGCACTGCGGTTCATTCCGCGCGAGGAAATGGAGGCCGCCGGCTACGGCGCGTATATTAAGCAGGTAGAGGACATCTGAAATGACCGAGAGAGCTGTTTTGGCTGGTGGTTGCTTCTGGGGGATGCAGGACTTGATCCGTAAGCTCCCGGGGGTCATTGCGACCCGCGTGGGCTACACCGGCGGGGATGTGCCGAATGCGACCTACCGAAATCATGGTACCCACGCCGAGGGCATCGAGATCATCTTCGATCCCGAGACGATCAATTACAGGCGGATTCTGGAGTTCTTCTTCCAGATCCACGATCCCACCACGAGAGACCGACAGGGCAACGATCTCGGCAGCTCCTACCGATCGGCGATCTACTATGTCGACGACGAGCAGAAGCGAGTAGCCGAGGATACCATCGCAGACGTCGACGCCTCCGGTCTGTGGCCGGGCAAGGTGGTGACTGAAGTCGAGCCGGTCGGAGACTTTTGGGAGGCGGAGCCGGAGCACCAGGATTATCTGGAGCGCTACCCCAGCGGCTACACCTGCCACTTCGCACGCCCCAACTGGGTGCTGCCCCGGAGGTCAGCGGCCGAATAACCGGCCGCTTGTCTCCGGCCGCGGAGATTATTGATGCGTTTGCGCCTGGTCCGATACAGTCCCGGGCAGTACCGGAGCGATCGCCGCAAACACTCCACAAGATCGAGGCTGCGTGATTTGCGCCGGTGGTACGGTGTCTGGTGAGCACCTGCGAGACATGGTAGGCGCTCCCATCCGCGGTAGCTGCATATGTAATCAACCTTTTGCTGCATTGCCGCGGCGGCGACGTCGCGGCGTGCGAGCCGCCAACCACTCTTTTACGCGGCCCGCATGGTCCTTGGGTGCCTTCCCCGCTGCGCGTCCTGCGATGCTTGCAAGCGTGTGACTGGCCAGCACGTCCCTTGTCCGCTTCTCAGCCTCGATCATGACCGCGTGAATGGAACAAACCCCGTCCACCGCCCATGCAGGCGTGCGGTCTCCGAAAAGCGCGCACTGAGCACGGATCTCCTTGCATTCGAACAGCGCTTTACGCCCATCGACGGCCTCGATGACATCGAGTGCGGTGATGTCTGTTGCAGGACGCGCGAGCGCAAAGCCACCGCCAATCCCCTCACGGGCGACGACGATGCCCGCTTTCTGGAGTTTGGTGAAAAGCTTCGCAACAAATTCGGCAGGGACCTTTTGCAACTCGGCAAGATCGCGCGCGCTTGCCGGCTGGCCCAACTCCTCCGCATCGATGAGGTAAAGGAGACAGTGAAGAGCGTATTCAACGCCTGCGCTTACATGCGCCATGGAATCACCGCTAAAAAACAACGACTAATATAGTCGTAGATACAATCGATGATTCGTTTTTGCAATGCCTCTCCCGTCTCCCTCGTATTGACAATGCGTCTCCAGAATCGTCCGGAATTATCGTTGCGCCTTAACTACGATTAGACTAGTCGTAGTTAAGCGGCGCCATGAAGATTGTCGCGAACCCGGCCCTGCTCCGGAGACTACTAGCTGAACGGTAATCGTCTGACCGGCTGGACGTCGTCCAGCCAAAGGCGAAGCCTTGTCTAAGAGGAACAGAAATGAGCGAACGAATTCTAATCATCGGCGCCGGCTTTGCCGGCATGTGGTCGGCACTTGGTGCCATGCGGCTGTTGGACCAGCAGGGAAAGGCGGACGGTTCTGTCGAGGTTGCGGTAATCGCCCCGCAGCCCGAATTGCACATCCGCCCACGCCTCTACGAGAAAAACGCGTCCACGATGAAGGCACCCTTGTCGGAGATATTCACCAATGCAGGCGTACGCTTCATCAAAGGCTATGCGACGGCTGTCTCAACGGCAAAGAATTCCGTGACCTATTCGGACGAAGATGGCCGCGAGACCACAATAGGCTATAGCAAGCTTGTCCTGGCGACGGGCAGCGTGTTGTTCCGTCCCGACATCCCGGGGCTGGCCCACGCCTTCAATGTCGACCAGCTTGCCGACGCTGCAGTGCTCGAGGAACATATATCCGAACTACGGCGCCTTCCGGAAAGCCGTTCCCGCAACACGGTGGTCGTCGCCGGCGGCGGTTTCACCGGGATCGAGACGGCCGCAGAGATGCCGCATCGTCTTCGTGCCGCACTCGGAAAGGAGGCCGACGTCCGCGTCGTCGTCGTCGAGCGCAACGATGCGATTGGACCCGATCTCGGACCAGGCCCTCGCCCGGTCATCGAGCAGGCATTCGCGGAACTCGGAGTGGAGACCCGTCTCGGCGAAGGGATTATCGCCATTGATCCCGAGGGCGTGACGCTGGCGTCCGGCGAACGGATCGACGCGGCCACCGTGGTCTGGACGGCAGGCGCCCGCGCCAACCCCTTAACGAAGCAGATCGACGCGGAAAAAGATGCTTTCGGACGTCTTCATGTCGATCGGAACCTGAAGGTCATCGGTCACTCTAACGTCTATGCGACCGGGGATGTTGCCTATGCCGCGACGGATGATGACGGCAACCGCACCATGATGAGCTGCCAGCACGCCCAGAATCTCGGGCGCTCCGCTGGACACAACGTCGCGGCGGATTTGCTTGGGGTGGATCCGATACCCTACAGCCAGGAGAAGTACGTCACGTGCCTCGATCTGGGTCCATGGGGCGCAGTTTATACCGAAGGATGGGACCGCCAGATAAAGCTTTCCGGTGCCGAAGCAAAAAGGCTGAAAACCAGGATCAACACCGAATGGATCTATCCACCGAGTGCCGAACGGGCCGCGGCTCTTGCGGCCGCAGACCCCTTGCGCATCGTCGTCGCCTGATCGCGCATGGGCATTGAGGATCTGTTGCATGCACAGCCCGTCCCTTTCTTCCGAAAGATACGGGCTTGCTTCCCACAAAACCTATACAGGAGAAATGTCATCATGAATGCACGCTTCATCACAGGCGCGGCGTGGACCGCGATCGCCATCGCCACCGCCATGCCTGCCGCAGCGCATGACTCCGGCGAAGTCGTCACGCCACATTTCGAAAAGACCATTCCCAACATTCCGGGCAAGACGCTGAAGGCCGTAATCGTCGACTATCCGCCGGGTGGGGCTTCGGTACCGCACGCCCACGCGGACTCGTCGTTCATCTTCGCCTACGTCCTCTCTGGAGAAATCGAGTCGAAGGTGAATGACGGTCCGAGGCAGGTCTACCGCGCCGGCGAGAGCTGGCACGAACCGCCGGCATCCAAGCATCTCGTCAGCCGCAATGCGAGCAAGACCAAGCCCGCAAGGCTCCTCGCCGTATTCGTCCTCGATAGCGACGAAAAGGCACTGACCACCCCCATCGAGTAAACCGACCCTTTGAGGAACAAACGATGAGCAAGCGTCTCGACTACAATCAAATCGCACCGGCCGGCGTCAAAGCCCTTGGGGGAGTGTACGGCTACATCCTGCAGAGCGGCCTCTCTTCGGAGCTGGTCGAACTGGTGTACCTTCGAATCTCGCAGATCAACAATTGCGCCTACTGCCTCGACATGCACACGCGCGACCTGCTGAAGAAAGGGCAGAAAATCGAGAAGATCGCGCTTGTGCAGGCGTGGAGGGAAGCCGGAAATCTATTCGACGAGCGTGAGCGGGCCGCCCTTGCCTGGGCCGAAGCGGTGACGCGCGTCGCCGAGACCGGCGTTCCCGATGAAGCCTACGAGGCCGCGCGCGCCGTCTTCAATGAGCGGGAGCTCGTCGATCTGACGATCGCGACCGGCCTGATGAACGCCTATAATCGCATGGCGATCAGCTTCCGCAATACGCCGCAGGCTGCGATGGAAAAATAAAGCGGAGGGATGCTTTGTGGTCTCGCGGTCGCGCGCGTCCACAAACCCCCCTTCCGTGGCGTGTCAACGATTCCATTGGAAGCCGCGAAGGACCTACGTCGCTCCGAGCGGCAAAAGATCAGGTGCGTCGATAATCGTCATGGATCCCATTTGAGGAGAAGATCGATGCGTGGCAAGTTGCACCCGCTGCTGGCGGCTATGCCATGTGGACAATCATGCGACGCCGTTCGTGTTCAATCGTGCCCGCGCCTCACGTGTCACGCGCGCCCTCTTCCCCAAAATGATGCGTACCGATCGGCGCCGAGTTCGCTCCGCTGCTTCCGCGATACATGCCGTTACAAAAGTCCGGCCGGGCGGACATAGCGTCAATACACATAGGCGCTCAAATGGCGGCACTGGCTCGAAAACGAGCCTCGACCAAGTGCACGAAAGGATGACCATATGAAAACGTCTCGGATCATGGCGGCTGCGCTGCTGATCGTTGGAAGCGGATTGGCGCTGCAGGGGGCCAAGGCGCAGCAAGCGGGAATACAGCGCACCGATCTCGTGCAGCACGATCTCGGCATGCCTGGCCGGGAGACGCTCCAGGTGCGGGTCGACTTCGAACCCGGCGCAGTCTCCATCAAGCACTCTCATCCGGGCGAAGAGATCGCCTATGTCCTCGAAGGCTCGCTGGAATACCGGCTCGAGGGCAGAGCGCCGGTTACGCTTCATGCCGGCGAAGCTTTGTTCATACCGGCCGGAGTGGCGCACGTGGCGAAGAATGTCGGCGGCGGCAAGGCCTCGGAGCTTGCGACATACATCGTCGAGAAAGGCACCCCGCTTGTCGTTCCTGCCAAATGAATCTTCCAACATGCACAGTGAGAACCACATGGAAGGAAGTACGAGAATGACGGCACAGGAAACCGCCGACGCGTCCGAACTGTCCCGCCGCGCATTGATCCTGAACGGAGTCGCGGTGGCAGCCTTTGCGGTGCTTGGCCCTGCGACGGCCCTCGCCCAAGCGGGCGCAATGACTTTGGAGGCCGAAGACATTCACCCCTTCCGCGTAAATATCCCGGCGGCAGCGCTCCTCGACCTCCGCCAGCGCCTGGCCGCCACACGCTGGCCCGATCCGGAGACGGTCGACGACCGCTCGCAGGGCGTGCAGCTTGCGAAGCTTCAGTCAATGGTCCGCTACTGGGAAACGGACTACGACTGGCGTAAGGCCGAAGCGAAACTGAATGCCCTGCCTCAGTTTCTGGCGAATATCGACGGCCTCGGCATCCACTTCATCCATGTCCGCTCGCGTCACGAAAACGCATTGCCGCTCATCATGACCCACGGCTGGCCGGGTTCGGTCTTCGAGCTGTTGAAAGTCATCGGTCCGCTGACGGACCCCACGGCGCATGGTGGGACCGCGGAGGATGCATTCCATCTCGTCCTTCCGTCCATTCCCGGCTTCGGCTTTTCCGAGAAGCCGAAGGGTACTGGCTGGAACCCGGACCGAATCGCCCGCGCCTGGGACGTTCTCATGAAGCGCCTTGGGTACCAGAAGTACGTGTCACAGGGCGGCGATTGGGGTGCTATCATTTCTGATGCGATGGCCCGCCAGGCTCCTCCGGGATTGCTCGGCATCCACGTCAACAGGATTGAGCGCTCGACCACCATCCCACCGGAAGTTGCCCGGGCCTTGCGAAGCGGTGATCCTGCGCCGGCGGAATCGACGGCCGAGGAACGGGCGGTGTTCGAAGAGGCAAGGGAATTCCTCACTAAAGGCTTCGGGTATGCGGCGATCATGGCGACGCGCCCGCAAACAATAGGTTACGGCCTTGCCGACTCGCCGGTTGGACTGGCGGCGTGGTTCTACGACAAGCTCGCTGACTGGGTGTTCACCCGGGGAGAACCGGAACGCGCGTTGAGCCGCGACGAGATCCTCGACAACATCACGCTGTACTGGCTGACGAACACCGGGACCTCGGGCGCGCGGATTTATTGGGAGAACAGCGCCGGCACCAGCAAGTTGGCCCCTATCGTGATCCCGGCGGCGGTGACGATTTTCCCCGGAGAAGTGTACAGACCGCCGAAGAGCTGGGCGGAACGAGCCTACACCCAGCTGATTTACTACAACCGTGTGGGCAAAGGCGGCCACTTCGCCGCGTGGGAAGAGCCGGAGCTATTCAGCGCCGAACTCCGCGCCGCTTTCCGTCCATTGCGTCGACCCTAGACCTTGCTCGTGATAGGCGCGCGAACCGGTGAATACTGCTACCACGGCGTTCTCATTTGATATGAAATGGCAGTCGAACGGTGGAGATCGCCATGGAGCACATTGATCACATCTTGGTCGTCGATGACGATCGGGAAATCCGGGAGCTCGTGTCGAGCTACCTGAAGAAGAACGGTCTGCGCGTTACCGCCGTCGCCGACGGGCGCCAGATGCGCGGGTTCCTCGAGGCCAACACGGTCGATCTCATTATTCTCGACCTCATGATGCCAGGCGACGATGGTCTCGTTCTGAGCCGCGAGCTGCGGGTGGGAAAACACAAAGGGACACCGATTGTCATGCTGACCGCCCGCTCCGACGAGATGGATCGCATCATCGGGCTGGAAATGGGCGCGGATGACTACCTCGCCAAGCCGTTCTCGGCGCGCGAGTTGCTTGCCCGCATCAAGGCGGTCCTGCGGCGTGCGCGCATGCTGCCTCCGAACCTGCAGATCTCGGAGGCCGGCCAGGTACTGCGTTTCGGTGATTGGAAGCTCGATACGACGGCAAGGCACCTCATCGATGCCGACGGCACGGCTATTGCGCTGAGCGGCGCCGAATACCGGCTGCTGCGCGTCTTTGTCGACCACCCGCAGCGCGTCCTCAACCGTGATCAGCTGCTCAATCTCACACAGGGACGCGAGGCCGAATTGTTTGACCGATCCATCGATCTCCTTGTCAGCCGGGTTCGCCAGCGGCTCGGCGATGATGCCCGCGAGCCGACCTACATCAAGACGGTCCGCAGCGAAGGCTACGTCTTTTCGATGCCGGTCGAAATCGCGGAGCCGCGCTGATGGCGCTCCCCGCTGTTTTCGAGCGAATTCGCCTGTGGCCGCACACACTCAGAGCGCGGCTATTCATTATCCTTTTTGCCGGTCTGATGATCGCGCACGCCCTATCGTTTGCGGTGCTGTTTTCAGAGCGCTACGTCGCCGCGAGGTCGGTTATGTTCAACACGCTCGAAAACGACGTGGCGACATCGATTGCCATCCTCGATCGGCTCCCTGCGGCCGAACGGTCCGCCTGGCTCGATCAACTTGCTCGTGGCTCCTATCGGTTCGTTCTGGGGCCGGGCATCCCCGGCACTCCTGTTCTCAAGCCGGACGACGCCGAGGTGGCGTCGAAGATCCAGGGTGCAATAGGTGCAAAATACCCGATCGAGGTCGAATCGATCCCCGGGGCAGGCCGCCATCTTCAGGCGCATCTGCGCTTGAGCGACGGCGAACCGCTGACGATAGACGTGATCCCCAGGGGCGTTATGCCTGTGGCCGACTGGCTGCCTTACGTGCTCCTCGCGCAGCTTTCCCTCTTGGTATTGTGCAGCTGGTTCGCCATGCGCCAGGCCATCCTTCCCCTTGCGAACCTGGCGAGAGCCGCCAACACACTGGACCCGAACAGGAATACGCCGCGCCTAAGCGAGGCTGGACCGACGGAAGTCGCCTATGCGGCCACGGCCTTCAACGCGATGCGTGATCGCATCGCCCAATATCTTGAGGAGCGCGTGCAGATCCTCGCAGCGATCTCGCATGATCTGCAGACGCCGATCACGCGGATGAAGCTGCGTGCCGAAATGGCCGAGGATTCCGTCGACAAAGACAAGCTCATTCAGGACCTCGGCGAAGTCGAACGCCTCGTCAAGGAAGGGGTCGCCTATGCGCGCAGCGCCCATGGTAAGGAGGAAAAAGCCTCCCGTATCGATCTCGCCTCGTTCATCGAGAGTATCGCCTATGACTATCAGGACATCGGCAAGGCAGTTACGCTCGGCGAGTTGGCAGACGGCGCAATCGTGACCCGGCCGCAGGCTTTGAAACGCATTCTCACGAACCTCATCGACAATGCGCTGAAATTTGCAGGCAACGCCGAAATCGAGGTGCAGCGCCGCGACGTCGCCGTAGTCATCAAAGTGCTCGATCGCGGCCCCGGGATTCCGGAAATTCAGCTGGACACCGTGCTACAGCCCTTCTTTCGATTGGAGCAGTCCCGTAGCCGCGACACGGGTGGGACCGGCCTCGGCCTTGCCATCGCCCAACAGCTCGCGACCGCAATCGGCGCAACACTCACTCTGCGCAACCGCGAAGGTGGCGGCTTGGCGGCGGAAATCGCCCTCCTCCAATAGGTAGGCGTGCAACTCGAAAACGATCTTAACCCATGACCGTATTCGAAATGGCCTCCAAGGCTGATCAATTTGACCGTCTAAGTCGGGCGGACAAAGGTGAATAGCTGCGGATCACCATTTAGGTTTGTCCCACGACGTCATTGGCAAAGTAACGCAACCAAATTTCTGTTCGAGATTTGTTGCGCGCTACATAGTCTCGGATTGCTTGGCCGAGATCGCCGAAAACCGGTGTTTCTTTGTCAGCGCCGATCTCGGTCAGCCGCATTGTGTACCACGCGGTGACCCCGCCCTCCGGGGGATCGGAGAATCTGGGAAAGAACGGTTCAGGCTTCCGATCTGCTTTCCAGAGGTCGGGAAGCGAAGGCTCGAGGACGAGCGCGCGCGCAAGACCGACAATGTCGACCGCACCACTTGCCACAGCGTCCTCGGCTTGCGCGCGCGTCTTGAAACCGCCTGTCAGCATAAGGGGCTTGGTCGTTACCGCGCGGGCGTGCTTTGCAAATTCGAGGAAGTAGGGTCCGCGTCCCGTTCCGTCGGAGGCAGACTTTGCTCCGGGGAAATAAGTCCCGCCGCTAATGTCGATCAGGTCGACCGAAGATCGGTCCAGCGCCGCCACCACCTTGAGCGCATCTTTCTTGTCGAACCCGCCCTCAAGCTGGTCTGAGGAATTAAGTTTCACGGCGATGGGGAAGTCCGGGCCGACGGCTGCGCGAGTTGCCTCGATAGCTTCCAAGAGAGGACGCATGCGATTGGAGATTGGCCCTCCGTACTCGTCGCTGCGCTTGTTGAACAGTGGCGAAAGGAATTGGCTAAGCAAGAATCCGTGCGCCGCATGAATTTGGACGCCGCCGAAACCGGCCTGCTGTGCCAACCAGGCTGTCCTCGCGAACTCCGACGGCAGTTGACGCATTTCGTCCCATGTGATTTCCACGCAGCGCAGACCCGGCAGATCGAGGGCACTCGGGCCCTTGGGATTACTCGTCGGCGCGTACGCTAGCGCTCCGGCGTGACCGAGTTGCAGCCAAAGCGTGGTGCCGTTTGCGCCGCCATGTCGGGCAAGTTCCCGGAACCGGTCAAGGTCGGAGGCCTCATTAAGTACCAGATTGCCGGGGTTCTCGGCGTAACCGGCGGTGAGCTGCACCTCACCGATTATGGATACGGCCAGCCCACCTGCTGCCCAGCGCTGATAGAGCCTGATCTGTTCGGCAGACGGATGGCCGGTTCCGTCGCCCAAGGAATCCGACATCGCTGATTTCGCAATCCGATTCTTCAGGGTTAAGCCGCAAGGCAGTTGCAGTGGTTCGAACAGATTTCCACAGCGTTGCATTTGAAATTCCACGACCAAAAGCTTTCATCTTTATCCGCGAGTCTCTCGGCACCACCCAACGTCATCCGGCTCTGGCTTCGGGTTTATGAGTTGACGCCCAGCCGCAAGACAGCAGGGCGGCCGAGCCCGCCCTGCTGCTGCATTTGCCGCCAACCGATCATGACGGCTGCGGCGCGCCAGTCTGCTCTCGGACCATGTAGTCGGCGTACCAGCTAGGCCAGTCCTCGTCCCGATGGCCGAGCTGCTTCTCGTATTCGCCGTGGGCGGCCTCGGCACGGCGGAACGCGCTCGCAAGATCAGCGACCGAGGCGAATGTCGTGGCGGCCGCATCGATGCGTCCAGGCAGCCGCGCGGTGACCTCTTGGAGGAGCCAGCCATTACCATCCGGATCCCTGAAGGAGGCGTAGGAGCGGTAGCTGCGGCGCTCGGGATCAGGACCGCCCACCCGGACCCGCCCGAACAGGTAGGGCTCGTCGCTGCCCGAGTACACGTCGCCCCCGTGGAATACTTCGCTGATATCGACGCCGCGACTGCGCAACTCCTCGCGGGCTGCCTCGATGTCGGCGACGATGAGATACAGTCCCTGGGCGGAGCCCGGCGCCGCGTCGGTAACATTCTTTCCGAAGATGACCGAGGAGCCGGATCCGGGCGGGGTGAACTGGATCACCCGGTAGTCGTCGCCGTCGGCGAATTCGGCATCGAACCGCCAGCCGAGGCTACCGTAGAATTCCTTCGCGCGATCGACGTCCGATACGGGGACAACGATGACCTCGAGCTTCATGTCGAGCGGCAGCGCTCTCTCGCTCTTGTTAGCAGTGACCATGGCTTTTCTCCTTCTGTTTCGATAGGCGCACACAGCGCCACCAGTGTTTCACTCGTGCATTGGCTCAGGCTTTGGAGCTCCTCGGTGAACACCTGTGGCTGCACCGATATCGCTGAATCGCCTGAGGCACTCCTTGGAACTCGTGGTTTTTGACGATGGCGCCCCCGATCAGAGGCTCTCCGGTCGGGAGCATCCTCTTCACCTCAGATGATGTTGATCGCGACCTCGATATTGCCGCGCGTGGCCTTGGAATAAGGGCAGGTCTGATGCGCCCTATCGACCAGCGCCTCGGCTGTGTCGCGGTCGATGCCGGGCATGCTCACATTGAGGCGTGCCCCCAGGAAATAGCCGCCGGCGCCGTTGCCAAGATCCACTTCGGCATCCACCGCCAGATCGGCGGGGAGCGCTACCTTCCGCTCGCTCGCAGCCTTCCCGATAGCCCCGATGAAGCAGGCCGACCAACCGGCGGCGAAAAGCTGCTCCGGATTGGTCCCCGGCCGCGAACTGCCGGGTGACGAGAGCTTGACGTCCAGGCGTCCATCATTACTGCGGGATGCACCGTCACGACCACCGGTGGTGTGAGTCTTGCCGGTGTAAAGTACCTTCTCGATTGCAGTCATAGTGTCCTTCCTTCGACAGAGTTGATGACGCCGAGGCGCGATTGCCTTGTCCGACTGTCGAGGCACATATGCCGCTACGCACGTGTTTGGCATGTTTCGTGATGCGGCCGAAAAGTAAGCGAATGCTGGCAGAACGCGGAATGGACACACTGCGATACGAAATCGGTGCTAGATCGTTTCCGTGCAGTTGAAAGAGTGAAATGATCTACTCTTTGGAACTACGCGAATATCCGTACGAAAAAACCGCGACGCACTTTTCCTGGCAACGCTGTTGGAAGCGACACGCAAAAGCGCGCAGCAACTGTAGCCCTTCCCGATTGACTGGAAGGGCTCCGAGAAGTGTACAGCGACCTTTGTGGGCCTGGAAGACACACGGGCGAAAGTGATCAGAAACGATCGACGTCTACGACAGCCTGGGCAAAGGCCTGCGGCGCTTCCTGCGGCAGGTTATGGCCGATGCCGCCCGTAATCAGCCGATGCCCGTACTTGCCCGGGAACTTCTTGGCATAGGCTGCGGGCTCGGGATGCGGGGCGCCGTTGGCATCGCCCTCCAACGTGATCGTCGGAACGCCGATCAACGGGAATTTGGCGAGCTTCTCTTCCAGAACGTCATATTTCCGCTCGCCGTCGGCGAGACTGATCCGCCAGCGGTAATTGTGGATCGTGATATCGACATGATCAGGGTTCTCGAAGGCCGCCGCGCTGCGGTTGAAGGTGGCGTCGTCGAAATTCCATTTCGGTGATGCGATCTGCCAGATGAGCCTGGCGAAATCATTCCGGTATTGCTCGTAGCCGGCGCGGCCGCGTTCCGTGGCGAAGTAGAACTGGTACCACCAGGCAAGCTCGGCCTTCGGCGGCAGGGGCTTCTTGTTGGCTTCACGGCTGCCGATCAGATAGCCGCTCACGGAAACCAGGGCCTTGCAGCGCTCCGGCCAGAGCGCGGCGATGATGTTGGCGGTCCGCGCTCCCCAGTCACAGCCGCCGATGATCGCCTTCTCGATGCCCAGTGCATCCATCAAGGCGATGATGTCGGAGGCAATCGCCGATTGCTGGCCATTGCGCGGCGTGTCGGGCGACAGGAAACGCGTCGTCCCGTAGCCGCGCAGATAGGGAACGATCACCCGGTAGCCGGCCCCCGCCAGCAGCGGCGCCACATCGACATAGGTGTGGATGTCGTAGGGCCAGCCATGCAGAAGAATGACCGCCGGCGCATTGCCCGCACCGAGTTCGGCATAGCCGACATCAAGGACGCCGGCGTGGATCTGCTTGAGCGAGGCGAAGGACGTGTTCGTCCCAGGCGCGGTCGCGGGAATGCGGACCTGGCTCGCTGATTGCGCTTGGGCGAAACCTGTCGTGCCGAGCTGCGCGGCAGCAACGGCCAGTGCCGCTATCCCGATGAAATGCCGCCTCGGCCGATTGATTTCCTCTGTCATCGATTTTCCCCGATTGCATGAAGACAGCAGCAGATGCGGGCATCGGCTTATCTCCACTGTGTCCGCCGTCGGTGAAATTGAAAGCCTGTGTCGAAATCCGGCGGGCAGACACATTGGGATACAATCTTATGCCGGGCGTCTGCGCGTTCCGAGGTCCGGGTGAAACCTCCTATCCAAGCAGTCATGCGGCAGCTTCCTGGCTGCCTATGCGCTCTCACGAGCATTCCGCCGGATCGCTTGGGGCGGCTGGCCAAGCGCGCGAAGAAAGGCCCGGCGCATGCGATCGCGATCGGCAAAGCCGGTTTCCTCAGCGATCACGTCCATGGAATGCCGGCCCTGCTCCATCATCAGCCGGGCCGCCTCCACCCGGAGATTCTCCACGGCCTTAGCGGGCGACTGTCCTGTCTCGGCCCGAAACGCACGGCTGAACTGGCGCGCACTCAATCCCGCCGCATCCGCCAGCTCTTCCACCGACAGGACGCTGCGGAGGTTTGCCTTGGCGTAGTCGATTGATCGTTGAATCCGGTCAGACTTCGGGTCGAGCTCGAGCAGCGCCGAGAACTGCGACTGACCGCCGGCACGCCGATGATAGACGACAAGCTTGCGCGCGACCGAGCGAGCGACGTCCTGGCCGTGGTCCTTCTCGATCATCGCGAGCGCGAGATCGATGCTGGCGGTCATCCCGGCAGACGTCCAGACGCTGCCGTCGACGATGAAGATGCGGTCCTCTTCGACCTTTACTGCCGGGAAGCGCTCCTGCAACTGGCGCGCAAAGGCCCAGTGCGTCGTTGCCCGGCGCCCATCCAAAAGGCCCGACTCCGCAAGCACGAAGGCGCCGGTACATGGCGCCGCCACCCGCCGCGCCGTTTCCAGCGCGTGACGCGCGAACTCGATCAGTCCCGGCGTGATCGGCTCGATGGTCGTCCCGGCGCCGAACATCACGGTGTCATAGGGGGTACCGTCGAAGGGTTTCGTGAGGACGCCGAAGCCGGCTGACGACTTGACCTCTCCGCCCCTCTCCGAAAGCAACTCTATCTCATAGACCGGTTCCCCAAGGGCGACATTCGCCATCTCGAAGGCAGTGACCGCCGCGAAGCCCATGAGCTGGAATCTTGGAAAGACAACAAAGCCGATCCGATGCATGGTGCACTTCCCTGTCTGGAATTGCGGGATATACGATATTTGCGACATGGCATAAACCACCATAACACGCGTCACGAGCAGACTTCCCCATGCGGCGCTTGCTGCTTCACGGCGTTTTCATCCGGAGAAATCTTGACCGCGCGGCGTAGTGGTGGCGAACGGCCAATCGCAAAGACCGCAACGGTGCTGAGTATCAACATAATGGCGACGAGAAGAAAGCCATCTGCAAAAGCGTGCGCCCATGCCTGCCGTTGTCCTGCGGAAGCAATTTGCGATGCCGCCCAGGCGCCAACATTGTCGGCCGCCCGGCCCGCAAGAGCTCCAAGGCTGGAGATCCGATCCGCCCCGAGGGCGTAGTCGAGCGACGCGCTTTCAGAAAGGGCGCTGGAATGGAACTTCTGACGCTCGATGACGAAGTTCGAAATGAAGCCGATGCCGAGCGTCGTTCCGACCAGATTGCTTGCATTGAATACGAGCGACGCCGTCGGGAGGTCCGCAGGCTTAAGGATCGCCGTGCCGACAACCATGGCCGGGGCCAAGAGCAAGAGCTGGCCCGCCGAATAGATGGCGAGCGCCTGCCAAAACGGTTCACCGGCGGAGAACGCCGTGCCATTGGCCATGAGCATTGTACCGACAGCCAGCAGGGCGACGCCCAGTCCCATTGTCACGCGCAGATCGAACAGATGCAGGAACCACCAGACCAGCGGGAGAACGATCAACTGCGCCGCTGCCGCCCACAGCATCAGTTCGGCGACTTCGAGCGGGCGATAGCCTTGCACGATCCCAAGGAACTGCGGCACCAGATAGGAGCTTACCACCAGGCCGGCACGCAACAGGAAATTGAGTCCTATCGGAACGCCGAACCTCCGTGTGACAAGCAAGCTTGGCGTTATAAACGGGAGCTGGGAAGAGCGGATCGCGAATATGAACCCGATCCAGGCGGCGACGGATACGAGCGTGCCCCAGACGATGATATCGCTGTCGAACCAGAACCGGCGCGTGCCTTGATTGAGGACCAGCACCAGGCTCGTCAGCGCAAGCGACAACAGCGTAATGGTCACCCAATCGGCCTTGAGCGCCGACCAACTGGAGGCTTTGTGCGGTACCCATAGACGGGCGGCAAACGCCAGCAGCGCGCCGATAGCTCCCTGAACGAGGAATAGAGCTCTCCAGCCGAAACTGTTCTCGACGAAACCGGAAACCACAGGCCCTGCCGTTCCGGCAAAGAGGAGCGCAAATGCCAGGATGATGACGGCATAGGGCAGTCGCGGGCCGCCGGCGACCATAAAGATTGCCACGAACGCCGCAGGCCCGAACCCGCCCGCTGCGAAGCCCTGGACACAACGGAAAGCAATCATGGTGCCGACGTCGGTCGTTATCGCACAGGCGATCGCCGCAGCTGCGAACAAAATTGAACTTACAACCAGATAACGGCCGATGCTCAATGCCCCGATCAACGGGCCAGACATTACGACCCCGACGCAACTGCCCATGATATAGGCGGTGAGTATCCAGGAGCCGTCGTCTGCGGTGGAGGAAAGACCTCCCTGAATATCGGCGATGTTGGTCGATGCGAACTGCGCTGACAGGTTCACCAGGAATGATCCCGCCAAACCCGTGGCAAGGAACAGCGCATTTCTCACCGTCAAAGCTGGCGTGCTCATTTCAGATCTCCCTTTACCGTCGCGGCAGCGCCGCCTCGATTTCGAGCCGGTAGGTCAGACGCCTGGAAGGACGTCGGATACACGTGCCGGCCCGTTGCTCTCGGACTGCGCGTTAACTGATCCCGGCTCGATAGCGGGTTGCGGGCACGCTCAGGGAAAGGTTCGGGATAAGCTTCTGGCGCGCAGCTTCGTAAGCATCCCAATCGGCGGCATCGGGCAGTGAAGGAATGGTGATCCGCTCGCCGAAATCGAAACCGGCGAGCGCGGCGTCCACCATGTCCTCTGCGGGCATGACGATCTCGCTCGGCACGTGCTCCAAGGGCGTGCCGGCTATGCCCCAGAAATCGGTCGCCGTCGCACCCGGGAGGACTGCCTGTATGCGGATATTTCTGTCGGCAAGTTCCTTCTGGAGCGACAGGGTGAAGGCAAGCACGAAAGCCTTGCTGCCGCCGTAGACGCCGTTCAGCACCTCCGGCGCGATACCGACAATCGAAGCAATATTGATGATGGCGCCGCCGCCACGTTCAACGAAACCGGGGACCGCTGCATAGGTCAGCCGCGTGAGCGCGTTGACGTTGAGCGTGATCATCTCTTCCATCTTGTCGACATCGGATGCGAGCAGCGGCGCGGTCGCACCGACCCCGGCATTGTTGACCAGCAGGGTGATGCTGGCGTCGTTGTGAAGCACCTTCTCGACGCGGCCCAGGTCAGCCCTGTTGCCGAGGTCCGCCGCAATAACCTCGACGGCGCGGCCGGTCTCGTCGGTCAGGCGCTTGGCCAGTTCATCGAGGCGGGCATGGTTGCGGGCGACGAGGATCAGATCATATCCCCTCCGCGCGAGGCGATTGGCATAGATCGCGCCGATGCCGGAGGAAGCGCCGGTGATCAGCGCGGTGCCTTTCGAATGCTGGGTCATGACAGGCTCCATTCGTTTTGAGTTTGGAGCCTCCATAGTAGGGGCAAAGCGCGATGTCTCAAATGTCATATATCCGGCATTTTAGGACATGCACCCGCTACTGCCTGGCCAGCCATTCATTGCGACCGTTGCGGCCGGTTTCGGGCCTAGCCGGCACTGCACTCGCATCAGCCGGCGAGATCGATCTGCCGAATAGCGTCGCGACTGAGGACGGCTTTCGCGGATCGGTGTCCCAGGCGCAAGGCGCGGCAGCGAGCCCGATGATTGCAATGGCCATCACAAAATTGCGCATCAGACCTCTGCTCCTTTTCCGACCATAGTGATTGCTCCGGGATCTACAGCGCCGCGCGTCTTTTCAGACGCGCAAGGGTCGCTGTAACTCTGTGAATCTGCGCATCGAGCGTTCCGAAAATCGGTTCCGAATTTTGGGCCGATGCGCTAGGCGAACGAGGAGGATACTGAACTCCTTCGCCGGTTTGGCCGAAATCCGTGCCGCGTTGTTCACTATCCGAGTTTCTGTCCGCTCATCCGAACGTGAAAACAAAGACTTCCACGCCGGGATCGAGGAAGCGGATCTCGAAAGTGCGCTCCCGCACTTCACCCGACTGGCGCACGAGCTGGTAGAGGCGCGTCTCGCTCACTGTTCCGTTGCCGTCCGGGTCGATATCCGAACCGTGATGCAGACCCGGAGCGGCGCCGTCGACCGTCACCTGAAAACGGACCTTCATGCCTCTCACCCCTGGGCCGAGGACGAGGTGCAGGTCGCGCGCGCTGAACCTGTAGGTGACCGATCCCCCAGAGCGATTGAGTGTCGCCTGCTCGGCGCCGACGGTCCAGTTGCCGGCGAGGCCCCACTGATTGAGGCGCGGCTTTCCGACCGTGTAGTCGCGCGCCGCATCGGCTGCTACACCTTCGGGCGACACGAAATTGCCGGCGCGCATATAGCCGACATAGTCCTCGCCGGACTGGAGGTTGGCGAAATCGGGGGCTGCTTCGGCGCCCTTGGCATCGGGCGTCACAAGGCCGCCATCACCCCTGCGGCCGCCTGCAGCTTCCGCAAGTAATTCCTGAAGGACGCGCTCCGACTGCGCGTAATCACCCTCGCCGAAGTGATGGTGCCTGATCCGTCCTTCTGCATCGATGAAATAGTGCGCCGGCCAGTAACTGTTCCCGAAGGCGCGCCAGATCGCAAAATCGTTGTCAATCGCGACGGGATAGCTGATCCCGAAATCGCGGACTGCCCGCTTGACGTTGTCGATGCGTTTTTCGAAGGCGAATTCAGGTGCATGCACGCCGATCACCACCAGCCCCTGATTCCGGTACTTCTCAGCCCAGGCTCGAACATAGGGCACCGTTCGGATGCAGTTGATACAGGAGTACGTCCAGAAATCGACGAGCACGACCTTGCCGCGCAGCTGCTCGACCGTCAGCGGCTCGGAGTTGAGCCACGTTACGGCACCCTCCAGCGGCGGGAAGGCCCCTTCGACCGGTAGGTTGCTACGATAGGTCTGCTGCTGAACATCCGTGGCTGGTGCGGCACGATGGCTCGCCGTCGCTTCGGAGGGGCGGCCGCGGAGCCGGTCCAGGAGCGACTGCTCGAGGCTCGTCGTGCCCACATAGGACAGGCGAGCAAGCAGCCCCGTGTCGAGGCCGAGCGCAATTGCCATGACGCCCGCCAGCACGGCGATACCGAGGCCGTGGCGAAGACGCTCGCCGAGACCGAGCGACCGCTTCATCGAGACGAATATCTTGCCGCCGACGAGGACAGCCAGCGCCAGCGAAGTAGCCGCGCCCGCAGCGTAGGCCGCCAGCAGAAGTGTCGTCCCAAAGTTCGCCCCATGGAGCGCGGCGCCGGTCAGGACCAGCCCCAGAATCGGGCCGGCGCAGGGCGCCCAAAGAAGCCCGGTTGCGACGCCGAGAAGCAGGGATGCTCCGACGCTCGCCTTCGCGGCCGCCCTTTGGGAGAGGCGGTTGCCGAGCGCGACTGCCGGGCGAGTGACCACCGCCGCGATCCGCGGCGAAAGCAGCATTACGCCGAAAACCGCGAGCACAACAATTGCTGCATATCGGCCGGCTTCGTTAGCCTGCACCGCCCAATCCCCACCAATAGCGGCAAGCGTTGCCACACCCGCGAATGTCACCACTTTGCCCAGAAGCATCGGGAGAATGCTTCTCGCGAATGACTGACCAGCTCGAGAAAACACGAAAGGCAAAACCGGAAGGATGCAGGGACTGACAATCGTCAGCACGCCGGCAAGATAGGCGATAATGAACAGGATCATCGTCGTCCCTCTGCAGAGGACCGATGCCTCAATCCGACACCGGTCGCGCTTGACACGTGCAGCATGGGACCAGAGGGAAGTATCCCGCTTGTGTCGTCTCCAAGCGGTTCTGTATCAGAATGCAGAGCTGAGCACCGACGAGAAACGAGGAAAATGGATGCCGCCGGCTACGGCGCGTATATTAGCCAGGTGGAGGATCTGAAATGACCGAGAAAGCTGTTTTGGCTGGTGGTTGCTTCTGGGGCATGCAGGACTTGATCCGCAAGCTCCCCGGGGTCATTGCAACCCGGCGATGTGCCGAATGACCGGGCACCTGTTCTGCGGCTGTCGCGTGCGTCAACTCCAAACGGCCCGGTGGATACGCCGGACTGTCATTTCCTGAAAGAAGGAGTGGCCCCATGGCTTTCGATACGCAACGACTCCAATTTGCCGGCCATTCCGGCGCAACCCTCGCCGCCCGTCTCGACCTTCCCAACGGACCTTTGCGGGCCTACGCATTGTTTGCCCATTGCTTCACCTGTTCCAAGGACCTGGCGGCAGCGCGTCGGATTGCAGCGGAGCTTGCGCGTGAAGGCATCGCTGTCCTGCGTTTTGATTTCACTGGGCTGGGATCGAGCGAAGGCGAATTCGCTTCGACGAATTTCTCCTCCAACGTTGCCGACCTTCTTTCAGCCGCCGACTATTTACGCCACCATTATCAGGCACCAGCGTTGCTGATCGGCCACTCGCTCGGCGGCGCTGCGGTCCTGGCCGTCGCCAAGGACATTCCCGAAGTGCGTGCCGTGGCGACCATCGGCGCGCCGGCCGATGTCGGCCACGTATTGAAGAACTTCGGAACGAGCCTCGATGAGATCGAGAGAAGCGGTGCCGCCGAAGTCGATCTTGCCGGACGCAAGTTCCTTGTCAAAAGGCAATTCGTCGACGACGCGCGCGCACAACGCCTCAAGGACGCCGTTGCGCGCCTGAAGAAGCCGCTCCTCATCCTTCACGCACCACTGGACCAGACGGTCGGCATCGAAAACGCTACCGAAATCTTCCTCGCGGCGAAACATCCAAAGAGCTTTGTTTCGCTGGACAAGGCCGACCACCTGCTCACGAATTCCGAGGACGCGGCCTTCGCCGGTCGGATCATTTCGGGGTGGCTGACGCGTTATCTTGCCACCGACGTGCCGCAAGGGACTACGCCGATCGAACACGTGCGCGTGACGGAAACGGGCGAAGGCGCGTTTCAAAACGCGGTCCACGCCGGCAGCCATCGGCTATTCGCGGACGAACCCGAAAGCGTGGGCGGGCTCGATTCCGGACCGTCCCCTTATGACTTCCTGTCGATCGCACTTGGCGCCTGCACATCGATGACGCTGCGTCTATATGCCGACCACAAGAAGCTGACTCTCGGGCGCATCGGGGTCGACGTCTCGCACGCCAAGATCCATGCCAGGGACTGCGAAGAGTGTGCCGAATCGGAACGCAGCAGTGGCGCCCGGATCGATCGTTTCGAGCGCGTCATTTTTGTCGATGGCGAGGTCTCCGAGGAGCTTCGCGACAAGATTGCCGAGATTGCCGGCAAGTGCCCGGTGCATCGCACGCTCGAAGCTGTGGCGAAGATAAAAACCGTGGTGAAATCAGAATCCCGAGTGACAGAACGATAGCCTCGACGGCTCTTGGTTAAAGACGTTTACGTCGTCGTCCGTGAACTATTCGTATGTCACTGATAGTGCTCTGTAATTTCAGCTTTCCTGCGGTGCAGTGTTGCAAGAAAAGCGCTCTCTGAGGGCGCTTTTCTTGCAATTCGATTTTGCGGTTTGCT